>ERZ779869.1726-NODE-1726-length-19482-cov-4.537654_pt1 | contig 19482 bp, 20 predicted proteins | sample MGYA00511557_ERZ779869 | MGnify/ENA primary metagenome ERZ779869 (study PRJEB29588, sample SAMEA2154620) | human gut metagenome | biome: human gut; feature: human-associated habitat; material: faeces | place: Denmark | collected 2008/2010 ... | reverse complement strand
AAGCCGGGAGATGAAGTAAAGCGTGGGGAGGTGCTGGCAGATGTGATCAGTCCGGATGACGGTTCCGTGATCAGCCAGATCCATTCGCCTACAGAAGGAACCATATTTTTTGCCTGTGGACAGCCTTTGATCATGGAAGGAACCCTGCTTTACAGGATCATCCGCAGACTTCATCAATAGATTTAATTTAGAACAGGAGAAAAACGGAAAATTATGGAAGTAAATTTTTATGAAATGTATTTAGAAGAAATGGCATTGATCCCTGTACTTGAGGCAGAGGAAGAAGAAAAGGTTTTAGCTCTTGCAGCTACAGGGGATAAAGAGGCAAAGAAACGCCTGGTAGAAGGCTCTCTGGCAAAAGTTGCCCAGATGGTAAAAGAATACGAGGGAAGAGAGCTTCCTATGTCTGATGTGGTACAGGAGGCAAATGTGGCCCTTACAGCAGCTGCAGCAGCTTATGACGGAAGTCAGCAGTGGCAGGAATTTTTAGCCCAGGAGATCCATCAGGCAGTAGAGGCAGCTTTAGAGGAACAGAAGACAGAAGCTGAGATCGAAGAAAATATGACAGCCAGAGTAAATGTACTCCAGACTGTATCCCAGGTGATGGCAAAAGAGCTGGGAAGAGAAGCAACTGTGGCAGAACTGGCTGAAAAGATGAAAATGCAGCCTGCAGTGATCGTTAAGAAACTGTTCATGGAAGGAACGATGGTTACCGTAAACCATGAGATCGATTTCGAAAAAGCACAGGAAATCGCGCTTGATTATAACATCATCGCTGAGCCGGAAGAGAAAGTCGATGTGATCGAAGAGCTCTTAAAAGAGGACGAAGAGGATGAAAAAGACATGGTTCCGCGTCCGCCGGTAGTCTGCGTTATGGGACACGTTGACCACGGTAAAACATCTCTTCTGGACTGCATCCGGAACACCCATGTCACCGACCGCGAGGCTGGCGGTATTACCCAGCACATCGGTGCATACACCGTTTCGATCAACAAACAGAAGATTACGTTTCTCGATACCCCAGGACATGAGGCATTCACCGCTATGCGTATGCGTGGAGCCAATGCAACGGATATCGCCATTCTCGTTGTCGCAGCAGACGACGGTGTGATGCCGCAGACCGTTGAGGCAATCAACCATGCAAAAGCAGCCGGCGTTGAGATCATCGTTGCGATCAATAAGATCGATAAACCAGGCGCAAACGTAGAGCGTGTAAAACAGGAGCTCTCCGAGTACGAACTGATTCCGGAGGACTGGGGCGGAAGCACCGTATTCGTTCCGGTATCTGCAAAGAACAACGAAGGTATCGACGATCTGCTTGAGATGATCCTTCTGACTTCCGAAGTGCTCGAGCTGAAAGCAAACCCGAACCGGAAAGCAAGAGGTCTTGTCATTGAGGCTGAGCTGGATAAAGGAAAAGGACCGGTTGCTACCATTCTGGTACAGAAAGGTACCCTGCATGTCGGCGATTACATCGCAGCAGGCGCATGCTCCGGTAAAGTCCGTGCGATGATGGATGATAAGGGACGCCGCGTCAAAGAGGCAGGCCCGTCTACTCCGGTTGAGATTCTCGGACTTTCCGATGTTCCGAACGCAGGAGAGATCCTCGTTCAGACCGATAACGATAAAGAAGCAAAGAACTTCGCAGCAACCTTCGTGGCAGAGAACAAGAAGAACCTGCTTGAGGAGACAAAAGCGAAGATGTCCCTGGATGATCTGTTCAACCAGATTCAGGAGGGTAACTTAAAAGAACTGGCACTCGTTGTCAAAGCCGATGTACAGGGATCTGTCGAGGCAGTAAAACAGAGTCTTGTCAAACTCTCCAACGAGGAAGTTGCCGTACGCGTCATCCACGGCGGTGTCGGTGCGATCAACGAGTCCGACGTTATGCTGGCAACCGCATCTTCCGCCATCATTATCGGATTTAACGTACGCCCGGATGCGAACGCAAAATCCATGGCAGAGCAGAACGGCGTAGACATCCGTCTGTACCGTGTCATCTACCAGGCAATTGAGGATGTTGAGGCAGCCATGAAGGGTATGCTTGAGCCGGTTTACGAAGAGAAAGTTATCGGCCATGCCGAGGTACGTCAGCTCTTCAAGGCATCCGGTGTCGGAACGATCGCCGGAAGCTATGTACTGGACGGAACGTTCCAGAGAGGCTGCAAAGTTCGAATCAGCCGCGAAGGAAACCAGATCTTCGAAGGAAATCTGGCATCCCTCAAACGTTTCAAAGACGATGTCAAAGAAGTGCGCTCCGGCTATGAGTGCGGTCTTGTATTTGAAGGATTCAACGATCTTCAGGAGTTCGATCAGGTCGAGGCCTATATCATGGTAGAAGTGCCGAGATAGAAATGAGGAATTAAGTTGAGAAAAAACAGTATTAAAAACACCAGGATCAACGGGGAAGTACAGAAAGAGCTTTCCAACATCATCCGGAACGAGATCAAGGATCCGCGCATCGGAATGATGACCTCTGTCACAGCGGCAGAGGTAGCGCCGGATCTGAAGACGTGTAAAGTATATATCAGTGTGTTTGGCGATGATGAGGCGAAGAAAGAAACCATCCGCGGCTTAAAGAGCGCGGAGGGCTTCATCCGCCGTATGCTGGCCAAGACCATTAACCTCCGCAATACACCGGAGCTGACTTTTGTCCTGGATGAGTCGATTGAATATGGCGTTACGATGTCGAAACTGATTGATGAAGTAACACACAAAGAAGACAAAAAGGATGAGGAAAATGAAGAAAATTGATGAAATTCTAAACGGAGTCTCCTGCATGGCCATCGCCGGACACGTTCGTCCGGACGGTGACTGCATCGGTTCCTGCCTGGGATTATACCAGTATCTTCGCGACAATCGGCCGGAGATTCAGGCAGATGTCTATCTTGAGGATCCACGGCCGGAATTTTCCTATCTTCCGGGTTTTTCTGAGGTAAAGACAAGCTGTGAAGAGAAAGCGTACGACCTTGTGGTCCTTCTGGATGTATCCAGCGAGGAGCGCATCGGCGTTGCCGCACCGCTTCTTGCAAAAGCGGGAAAGACGATCTGCATCGATCACCATGTGACGAATACAGAATATTGCGAAATCAATCACGTAGAGCCGGATGCAAGCTCTGCCTGCGAGGTGCTGTTTGGGCTTCTGGAGGAAGAAAAGATCTCCGAGCCGTGCGCCGAGGCGCTGTACACCGGTATTGTGACCGATTCCGGCGTATTCCAGTACAGCAGCACCTCTCCGCACACGATGCGGGTTGCGGCCGCTCTGATGGAAAAGGGAGTTCCGTTTACCAGAATCATCGAGGATGCATTCTTCAAGAAAACATACGTACAGAACCAGATTATGGGACGCACGCTGACAGAGAGCATCATGCTTCTCGACAAGCAGTGTATTGTCGGTATCGTGCGGAAGAAGGTCATGGACTTCTATGGCCTGACAACGGGAGATATGGACGGAATTGTCAGCCAGTTAAAAAATACAGAAGGCGTTCACGTAGCGATCTTCCTGTATGAGCTGGAGCCGCAGGTCTTCAAAGTAAGCCTCCGCTCCGACGAGCTGGTTGATGTGAGCAAAATCGCAACCTATTTTGGAGGTGGCGGACATGTCCGGGCAGCAGGCTGCACCATGCCAGGTTCTCCGTATGATGTAATCAACAATCTGACTCTGTATATCGAAAAACAGCTTCTTGCAGAAGAGGAAGAAGAGACGACAGAGGAAGAAGCATAAACAGGAAACAGCCGGGCGCAGAAAATATATCCACGCCCGGTTTTCTTGTGAAAAAGAGGGAGACAAAACAACATGATAAACGGAGTTCTGAACGTATGGAAAGAGGCGGGATTTACGTCGCATGACGTGGTTGCGAAGCTGCGCGGCATCCTGCACCAGAAAAAAATCGGCCACACCGGAACCCTAGACCCGGATGCGACGGGCGTGCTTCCAGTCTGCCTTGGAAAGGGAACGCGTCTCTGCGATATGCTGACCGATGAAACGAAGACGTATGAAGCGCTGCTTCACCTTGGAATCGCAACGGATACGCAGGACATGAGCGGAACCGTGACAGCAGAAGCGCCGGTGACCGTGACGGAAGAAGAGGTGCGGGACTGCATCGACTCGTTTGTCGGGGAGCAGCAGCAGGGGCCGCCGATGTATTCCGCGCTGAAGGTTAATGGAAAGAAACTCTACGAGCTGGCGCGGGAAGGCATCGAGATCGAGCGGAAGGCCCGCACGGTGCACTTTTACGAGATCAGCATTCTGGAAGTGAAGCTTCCGCTGGTGCGCATGGAGGTAACGTGTTCGAAGGGAACGTATATCCGCACCCTGTGCCACGATATCGGCGAAAAACTGGGCTGCCATGGATGTATGGAGCAGCTGATCCGCACGAGAGTCGGCCAGTTTGACCGAAACGGAGCGCACACGCTTGACGAGATCGCAGCGATTGTCGGTGAGGGCCGCCTTTCGGAGATCCTCGTGCCGGTCGATGAAATGTTTGCCGCGCTGCGCAGCTTTGCGACAGCGGACGATCATGCGAAAAAGCTTGCGGAAAACGGAAATCCGCTGAAACCGGTGCAGATCCGCGAAATCGGGGAAACTGCTTCCGGTGGGGACTTCGCAGAAGACGAGGAGTTCCGCCTTTATCTCGATGACGGAACGTTTGTCGGTATTTATCAATACAGACCATCACAAAACTTAACCAGACCGGTCAAGTTATTTCTGGAGAGAACATGAGATATCTAACAAAAACACTGGATTTTGACAGCAGAGGGGACAGCGTTGTAACCCTGGGAAAATTTGACGGCCTCCACCGGGGGCATATGCTTCTGATCCGCCGTGTCCTTGCAATCGGCAGAACGGAAGGACTGGAAACGGTTGTGTTTACATTTGACGTGCCGCCGCAGTCGAAAGTGCAGCATGTTAAGCCGCATCAGCTGCTGACGAATGAGGAGAGAAGAGCCCGCCTCGAACAGCTTGGCATGGACTGCCTTGTGGAATGCCCGTTTGTGGATGAAGTGATGCACATGACGCCGGAAGCCTTTATCAAAGAGATTCTGGTGGATAAGCTGCACGCGAAAAAAGTTGTTGTGGGAAAGGATTTCGGTTTTGGCTACAAGAGAAGCGGCACAGCCGAAATGCTGAAAGAAATGGGCCCGTCCCTTGGTTTTGAAACCGAGATCATCGAAAAAGCAGAGGAAAACGGCCGCGAGATCAGCAGCACCTGGGCACGGGAAGAGCTGGAACAGGGCAATATGGAAGCCGTGAGCGGTCTGCTCGGCTACGATTACGCGGTTCACGGCGAGATTGTCCACGGTCATGCACTCGGCAGAACGATCGGCGTGCCGACCATCAATCAGATCCCGCCGGCAGAAAAGCTGCTTCCGCCGTTCGGCGTCTACGTTTCCGAGGTGAAAATCGAAGGAAAAATTTATTACGGTATCACAAACATCGGTGTTAAGCCGACGGTACAGGAAAAATTTACCGGCGTGGAGACGAATCTTTTTGACTGCAGCGAGGATCTCTATGGAAAGCAGGCGGAGGTTTCTCTGTTAAAATTCCTGCGCCCGGAGCAGAAATTTGCTTCGATCGACGCGCTGAAAAATCAGCTCGATCATGATGTTGCGGCAGGAAAAAAATATGTAGAAAAAAAGTTCGCTCAGCAGTGAAACACTTGCTGTTTCGCTGCGTAAGAAAGTGATTCAGGTGTGAGCAGCTCTCCTTTTGCGAAGCAAAACTTAAAATGAGAGCTGCGAAAGTTACAGTTCGGAGAACTGTAACTACGTGAAAATTCATCGCGAAAACATCTGATTTTAGTATTTACAATTCGAAAAGCGTATGCTATACTAATCGAGTATGCGGGACAAAAAAGATCCCCGGACCCTGATTCAGAGGCAGGACACTCCGACCACTTCTTAGTCAGCGGTGCAATCAAAATAACAGGAGGAATTTAAAATGATTTCGAAAGAAAAAAAACAGGCAATCATCAAAGAGTATGCAAGAACTGAGGGAGATACAGGATCACCGGAAGTACAGGTAGCTGTTCTTACCGCAAGAATCGAGGAGCTCACTGAGCATCTGAAAGTTCACCACAAAGATCATCACTCCAGAAGAGGTCTTCTGAAAATGGTTGGTCAGAGACGTGGTCTGCTTGACTACTTAAAGAAAACTGATATTGAAAGATACCGTGCTTTAATCGAGAAGTTAGGAATCAGAAAATAATCAGCTTGGAACAACGGGCGGGATACATTTTCCGCCCGTTTCTTTGCTTGTAAGATCAAAGACGCAAACGACATGGAGCCATTCTGAGCTGCATTGCATCCGTAAGAAGCTGCCAGTGGCAGGGTCTGGAGGGGCAGGAATTTTATCCGAGACCACTGAAAAACACATTGAAAAGCTGCATCCTGTCCGTATTCCGGTGTGCTTTTCAGTTGTTTCGGAAATTCTGCTCAGAAGAAAAAAAGGAGATTATTTATGTACAAGAGTTTTTCTATGGAACTGGCAGGCAGAACCCTGACCGTAGACGTAGGCCGTGTAGCAAAACAGGCAAACGGCGCAGCATTTATGCATTATGGCGATACTGTAGTTCTTTCTACAGCAACCGCATCTGAGAAACCGCGTGACGGCATCGACTTCTTCCCATTAAGTGTTGAGTACGAAGAGAAGATGTACGCCGTTGGAAAAATCCCGGGCGGATTCAACAAAAGAGAAGGAAAAGCAAGCGAGCACGCAATTCTGACCAGCCGTGTCATTGACCGTCCGATGCGTCCGCTGTTCCCAAAAGATTACCGCAACGATGTTACATTAAACAACATGGTAATGTCCGTAGATCCGGAGTGTGATCCGGAAGTAGTCGCAATGCTGGGTTCCGCAATCGCAACCTGCATTTCCGACATCCCGTTTGACGGTCCGTGTGCCATGACTCAGATCGGTATGATCGACGGCGAGTTCATCGTAAACCCGACTCTCGCACAGAAAGCCGTATCCGACCTGAAACTGACCGTAGCTTCCACCAGAGAGAAAGTCATCATGATCGAAGCCGGAGCAAAAGAGATTCCGGAAGCAAAAATGATCGACGCCATCTACAAAGCACACGAAGTAAACCAGGAAATCATCAAATTCATCGACAGCATCGTAGCAGAGGTTGGAAAACCGAAACACGCTTATGAGAGCTGCGCTATTCCGGAAGAGCTGTTTGCAGCGATCAAAGAGATCGTTCCTCCGGCAGAGATGGAAGAGGCTGTTTTCAGCGATGATAAACAGACAAGAGAAGAAAACATCCGCGTCATCACCGAGAAACTCGAGGAGGCATTTGCCGACAACGAAGAGTGGCTGGCAGTATTAGGCGAGGCTGTTTACCAGTATCAGAAAAAGACCGTTCGTAAGATGATCTTAAAAGACCACAAACGTCCGGACGGCCGTGCGATCACAGAAATCCGTCCTCTGGCAGCAGAGGTTGACATTATCCCGCGTGTTCATGGTTCCGCTATGTTCACCCGTGGACAGACTCAGATCTGCAACGTAACAACACTGGCTCCGCTTTCCGAAGCACAGAAACTGGACGGACTGGATGAGTTCGAGACCTCCAAACGTTACATGCATCAGTACAACTTCCCATCCTACTCTGTAGGTGAGACAAAACCGTCCCGCGGACCGGGACGCCGTGAGATCGGCCATGGTGCTCTGGCAGAACGTGCCCTGGTTCCGGTACTTCCGACCGAGGAAGAGTTCCCGTACGCAATCCGTACCGTATCCGAGACCTTCGAGTCTAACGGTTCTACTTCCCAGGCAAGTATCTGTGCATCCACCATGTCTCTGATGGCTGCCGGTGTACCGATCAAAAAACCGGTTGCAGGTATCTCCTGCGGTCTGGTAACAGGCGAGACCGATGATGATTACCTCGTACTGACCGATATCCAGGGTCTCGAAGACTTCTTCGGCGACATGGACTTTAAGGTAGCTGGTACCCACGACGGAATCACTGCAATCCAGATGGATATCAAGATCCATGGACTGACCCGTCAGATCGTAGAAGAGGCGATTGCCAGAACGAAACAGGCAAGAGAGTACATCCTGACCGAGGTTATGGAGAAAGCGATCGCAGAGCCGCGTAAGACGGTCGGCGAGTTCGCTCCGAAGATCATCCAGATGATGATCGACCCGCAGAAGATCGGTGAAGTTGTCGGCCAGAGAGGAAAGACCATCAACGCCATCATCGATGAGACCGGCGTAAAGATCGACATCACAGACGACGGTGCAGTTTCCATCTGCGGAACCGAGCAGGCTATGATGGATCAGGCAAAGAAATATATCGAGATCATCGCAAGCGACTTTACCGAGGGACAGATCCTGACCGGAAAAGTTGTCAGCATCAAAGACTTCGGTGCTTTCCTTGAGTTCGCACCTGGAAAAGAAGGTCTGGTACACATCTCCAAGCTCGCAAAACAGCGTGTTGAGAAAGTAGAAGACGTTGTCAGCCTTGGCGATGTTGTAAAAGTAGTCTGCATGGGCAAAGATAAAATGGGCCGTGTAAGCTTCAGTATCAAGGATGTTCCGGCAGACGCGAAATAAATAGATCTGCCAGACGATAAAGAGCGGGGAACACAGAAAAAGGGATCTGCAAAACGGTTCGTTTTTCTGTGTTTTCTTATGTCCAATAGGAGTGAAAGCTATGAGATACCATAATATAACGAAAGACGATATGCTGAACGGAGACGGCCTGCGCGTCGTGCTCTGGGTCGCCGGATGCGGTCATCACTGCAAGGGATGTCAGAATCCGATTACCTGGGATCCAAATGGCGGCATCCCGTTTGATGACGCGGCAAAGGCAGAAATTTTTGAACAGCTGGACAAGGACTACATTTCCGGCATCACCTTCTCCGGCGGAGATCCGCTGTATGAGGCAAACCGGGCGGATGTGACGGCTCTGGCAAAAGAGATCAAGGAAAGATATCCGAAAAAAGATATCTGGGTTTACACCGGATATGAGTGGGAATCCGTCTGTGATCTGGAACTGATGGATTACACGGACGTGGTTGTGGACGGCCGCTTTATTCTTGCCCAGAGGGACGTTACCCTGGAATGGAAGGGCAGCCCGAATCAGAGAGTCATTGATGTGAAAAAGACGAGAGCACGCGGCGAAGTCGTACTGTTCGGCGAAAAGTAGTCACGCAAAAAGAAAAGGAGACGCTTTATGGAAACCATTAAAATTCAGTATTTAAACGATGAAATTGAGCGCCTGCGCTATATCGACGGAAAGTCCGACTGGATCGACCTGCGCGCGGCAGAAGAAGTAGAGTTAAAGGCCGGAGAATTCAAGCTGATCCACCTCGGCGTTGCCATGCAGCTGCCGGAGGGCTACGAGGCGCATATCGTGCCGAGAAGCAGCACCTTCAAGAACTTCGGTATTATCCAGACGAACCACTGCGGTATCATCGACGAGAGCTACTGCGGACCGAACGACTGGTTCTACATGCCGGCGTATGCCCTGCGCGACACCGTGATTCATGTCAATGACCGTATCTGCCAGTTCCGCATCGAGAAGCATCAGCCGACGATCAGCTTTGAAGAAGTTGATCACTTAAACGGCGAGGACCGCGGCGGAATCGGAAGTACAGGAAAACAGTAAATCTGAGCTGTGAATTATTATAGAAAGACCCCGGAAACATCAGTGAAAACTGGCGTTTCCGGGGTCTTTTTTATTTTATCTGAACCGTATTATTCGTGATTTTGAATTTTTTAAAGCTGTTGATGAAGCTCGAAATCCTGCTGTACCCATACTGCTTCACATCAAAGCCCGGGAAGCGGCTCCGCAGAGCGTCGTGGATGATGCTCAGGTTGTCGATATGGCCGCCGTTGGAGCAGATCAGGTCGGTGATGCATTTCTCAATCTGCTGGCGCGATACGGTGTTCTGGCGCTCTTTCACGAGGTAATTGTGACCCGTCTTCAGCACCTCGATATCATTCATACTCTCCAAAAACGTAGAAAGCTTCGAATAGCCGTAATTTCGAACATCAAACTCCGAAAATTTCTTCTGTAAAATACTGCCGATCTCACTGAGCGTCGTATTCTTTCCATGGTCATTATTTTCCGTCAGCACACGGGAAACCGTCCGTTCAATCTCGGCCTTGCTCGTAATCGCTTCGTCCTGCGAAGCGCCATATCCATAGCGCGCCGAACTTTCCGAAATAGCGGTAATCGCAGGAGAGATATCATCCTCATTCTGGGAGATCACCTCAAGAATTTTAAAGGCATCACACGCCACACGGAACGACGATGGAGTCTTCTGCTCACCCATACCGAGCACGAACATTCCAGATTCGCGCAGCCGCTGTGCCAGCTTCGTAAAGTCGGAATCCGAGGAGACCAGGCAGAAGCCCTCCACATTTCCGGAATAGAGAATGTCCATCGCATCGATGATCATCGCGGAGTCGGTCGAGTTCTTTCCGTTCGTATTGCTGTACTGCTGGATCGGGTTGATCGAGTAGCGTAAGAGCTGCTCCTTCCAGCTTTTCTTCGAGATATCGGTCCAGTCCCCGTAGATTCTCTTGTAAGTAGCGACGCCCTGGTCCGAAACCTCGTCCAGGATATATTTGATGTATTTCGGGGAAACATTGTCCGCATCGATCAATACGGCAAACCGGCTGTCTTTCTGTTCCATAGATTCTGTCCTTTCTGCGGCTTGAATAGTTACGAAAATAGATACCTCTAGTTTAGTACATTTCAGCCCACAAATCAACCGGGAGTTTGAAATGACAAAAAAACTTGTCAAAACTATTGACAAATAAAGTTGTCAATAGTAGAGTAGTAGATGACAAGAAAAGTTGTCAAATAGAGAGCTCATCTAAAAACAAAGTGAAGGGGGATACTGCGATGCCGCTGTACAATCAGTTAAAAGAGTACCGTTCGAAGCTTGGCATCAACCAAACCGACCTTGGAAAAATGGCGGGAGTATCGAGACAGACCATCAGCCTGATCGAGCGGGGAGACTATTCACCGTCGGTGACACTGGCATTAAAACTTGCAAAAATCTGTGAAGTAAAAGTAGAAGATATTTTTCAATATGAGGAGGATGAACCATGAAAGAAAAACAGGGGAACAAACCAAATTCCTACGGAAAGTTGATGAAACGGATGCTGATTTATCTGGGAATCGGCGGAGTCTGCGGTTTTTTTGTCGGAATTTTTATGACGTTCGGAGTGAAAAATGGCATGAGTGATCTGAGCGATCTGGTCCGTCCGCTGGCACTGCCGATCATTGCGGTAATTTTCGTTGTAAGCATTGTCCTGATGGAATTTTACAGCCGGAAATTAAAGGATACGATGAAGCATCTCGAAGAAGCAGAGGATGAACAGTACGAAGTCTTAAGCTATGAAGAAGAGAAATACGGCGCGATGCTGATGAACTGCAATGTGATTTCGCAGGTCTGCGATATCATCGTGCTGACATTTACCTTTTCCCGTTCCTGGCTGGAAGAAGCATCGGGAAAAGAGCTCGCCGGATTCCTGGCAACCTGTGCTCTGTTTTGTATCAACTTCTTTCTCTATGGCTATTATCAGATGCGTTATGTAAAAATGGTTCAGGCAGCTCACCCGGAGAAGAGAGGCGATATGAACTCAAAAAACTTCCAGAAAGACTGGATGGCAAGTTGCGATGAGGCAGAAAAAGAGATGGTATATCAGAGTGCCTATAAGGCCTATATGGCGCTGGGCAAGATGATTCAGATCCTGCTGTGTGCGACGATGATCCTGCATCTGGTGTTCCATACCGGTATTCTCGCAGTCATTGTCGTGGGCGTCATTTATCTGACGATGACACTCACATATCATCGTTCCTGTGTAAGTCTGCAGAAAGCAAAACTGAATCTGTAATCCTGTAAATACAAAAAACTGCGTGGAATGCATTTCAGAATCGTGCATTCCGCGCAGTTTTGCGTTTGGTATGAAAAATGTCAGCTGATCGGAGCCGTCGGTGTCTTTGAATCATACTTTTTGTCGATATCCTTCATGACAAACAGATACGAAACACCGGTAAAGACAGCTGCCGTCACCCAGGCTGCCGGGTCACAGAAGCAGGCGAGCGGATAGCTGATGACTTTTATGGCAATCACAGCTACAATAAGGCGCGCAAAGAGTTCAGAAACACCGCCCATCATAGGCAGAAAGCCGTAGCCGCAACCCTGCATTGCATTTCGGAAAATAAAGATGGTGCAGAGCGGTACATAAAAAAGAGCACACATATAGGAATAAGTCTTTGCCCATGGCATCATGGCGGCCATATCGACATCACCCGAGAAGAAGAGGGAAAGACATGGCTTCAGAAGAAGGAAGACGAGAACAGCGGCTGCGATCGAATATGTGATGGAAGTCAGAAGTGCAGCGCGAACTCCCTTTTTAATCCGTGGAATATCGCCCTTTCCGAAATTTTGTCCGCTGTAGGTTGCCATCGTCTGTCCCATTGCGGAAAAGCCCTGTGTGACCAGATTCTGCAGCTTACAGGCCGCCGTGAAAGCGGCAACTGCCTCCGAGCCGAACAGGTTAATGGCAGCCTGCATAATCATTGTACCGGATGCGGTGATGGCAAACTGGAGTGCCATCGGAATGCCCATCGAGAGCTGATGGCGGGAATCTGCCGCATGAAGCTTCCAGTGGTGTTTTTCCGGCCACATATCCGGCATGGAGCGATAAATATAAAAAAGACAGAGCACAGCAGAAATTCCCTGAGAGAAAACGGTTGCATATCCGGCTCCCGCAACGCCCATTTTAAAACGAATGATGAGAAGCAGATCCAGAAGAACATTTAATACAGCCGAAAAAATCAGGAACATCAGCGGAATCTGGCTGTTTCCTACTGCACGCAGATAGGAGGAAAGCAGATTGTAAAAAATCGTAGCGATCAGGCCACCGCAGATAATCATAATATAGGTATAAGCGTCCTGAAAAATATTTTCCGGTGTGTTCATGAGATGCAACAACGGCCGCATGGAGATCATGCTGAAGAACGTCAGGACAACCGTGAAAAGGAGAGCCAGTAGAATGCCGTTTGCCACACTTCGCTTTACTCCGCGCGTATCCTTTGCACCGAACCGTTGCGATGTCAGAACCGTAAAGCCTGCTGTGATGCCCTGCGCAAATCCAAGCACCAGGAACATAATCGTTCCCGTAGAACCAACTGCAGCCAGTGCATCCGCTCCGACATATCGGCCAACGATAATCGTGTCTGCCATGTTGTAGAGCTGCTGGAAAATGTTTCCGATAATCAGCGGCAGCGTAAACTGCAGAATGACCGGTAGCGGACTGCCCTTTGTCATATCTCTTTCCATGAAAAAACCTCCTCAGAATGATGGTAAAATTAGTTTTATCTTCGTTTCAAACGAAAGCTATTTTATCACATTCCAAAGAGGTTGTCACACCTTATTTTGACATTTTTCCGGTAATTTTTGATGGATTGAAATCAGAAATTTTCCAGTCTGTTTTTATAGAAGTTTTTCATACACAGTTTTGATTTTTTCCGCCGTCTGCTGCAGCTTCTGCGCACGGTGTCCGAAAATCCGAACAGCAAGATCGCCGCCGGAGAGCGTCGTTGCGCCGCCGTCGATTTCCGGATCGCCGTCAAGAATTTCCCGGATTTCATTGAGAAGCGTATCCGCGTATTCTGTCCGTGAGAGAAAAAGGTTCGCCATATGCGTGTATCCCTCGTACATACCAATCCCTTCCATCGGCATCTGATCGGGCAGATAGCAGGTGTTGTCGCGGTAGATCAGCTTTTGACCGCGGAAAATCTGTATCTTTGAGGCAAAGCGGCGGTACTGGAACCGCTCTTCGTGCGCATTCCGTCCGCAGGAGATGATTTCCAGCAGAAACAGGCGGGATGTCTCGTCTGCCAGATGAATCGTCATTGTACTCGTAAAAGAAGACTGTGCAAACGGAATGACGGGCTGCGGATAGTAGTAAAGTACCGCGTGCGGATCAACCTGAACGGAAATTGTGCGGGATGCCGATCCCTCGTCCATTTTGTGGATCTTCTCAAACGACTGCGACAGGACCTCGAGATCCGCCCCCTCTTTTACATGGTAAGAAAATTCCTGTGAATCCCCTTCCATAATACCCGCGGAGGCACAGAGAGGCATGATCTGGATTCCGCCGTTCTCTTTTTCAAACGGAGCCATAATCTTGTACGGCGCCGTAAAGGAGAGGTCTTCGAGAATCGTCTTTCCGTTTTTTAACGCCGCGCAGGCCGTGATGCGGGAAATCTTTCCGAATTTGTTTTCCATAAGCATCACATTCCTTCTAAGAGCACATTTTCTTTGATCCAGGAAACAACATCATCCACATGGACGTCGCCGCGGATGTTGGTGAACAGAAACGGACGCTCGCCACGCATTTTTTTCGAATCGTGTTCCATGACTTCCAGGCTTGCACCGACATACGGAGCCAGATCAATCTTGTTGATGACGAGAAGATCGGACCGTGTAATGCCAGGGCCGCCTTTCCGCGGAATCTTATCGCCCTCAGCGACATCGATAACAAAGATCGTGGCGTCCACAAGCTCCGGACTGAACGTAGCGGAGAGGTTGTCACCGCCGCTCTCGATAAAGAGAAGCTCGATGTCCGGGAACCGCTCCATCATCTCGTCGACGGCCTCGAGGTTCATCGAAGCATCCTCGCGGATCGCGGTGTGCGGGCAGCCGCCGGTCTCCACGCCGATGATGCGTTCCACCGGAAGGACGCTGTTCTTCGCAAGAAACTGTGCGTCCTCCTTTGTATAAATATCGTTGGTGATAACGCCAATACTGTAATCGTTTGCCATTTTTCGGGACAGCGCCTCAATCAGTGCCGTTTTTCCGGAGCCGACCGGTCCTGCTACTCCAATTTTTACGTAAGACATAACACATACCTCTTTTCCTGAAAATAATGATTGCGCGAAACAAACACATTACGACATATAAAGACGGGAATACAGTGTTTCATGCTGGATCCCGCGGATATCAAAGCCCGGCGCAGAAAGACAGAGATCCTCCGCACTCCGGTGTTCCAGATCTTTTAAAATCTCGGCAAATTCCGCATAGCATCCGCCGAGAAGCTGCTGTCCGGCGCTCTGGCTTAACGGTATCGTTTTGACGCAGTTTGTCACGATCGCGGAAGTCTGCGCATAGAGATAATGCGACAGCGCATCGGCAAGCGGAATGTTCATGGCAACGCAGAAAACACCGTAGATACAGCAGTGGTTTATCGCCTGCCCTTTCCTGGCAGTAAGATAACGGCGGAAGATCCCGTTTTCCTCTTTTGTCACGGGCAGCTCCAGCTTTTCGATCGTCTTTGCAAAACGGGACCCCATTTTCCGTGCGGCCTCCCTTTGTTCCATCGGAATCCGCGACGCTTCCAGAATTTCTTCAATCGAAAGAAGCTGTTCCAGATCCCCGTCTGCGGCAGCAAGATAGGAGAGTCTTGCGGCGAGAAGTTCCGTGAAGGCAAGATTCCATCGGATTTTGTGGTGGATATATTCCTTTGCCGTCGCCTCATCGTGCACAATTCCCCGCTGAATATACGTCTCGAGTCCCTGCGAGTGCGAGTACGCGCCGATCGGAAACAGGGCGTCGTTGATCTGAAGAAGATAAAAATTAAGTTCGGACATAAAAAGTCTCCTGAAAAATCATAAGATATCGAATGAGCCTGCCTGCGAAAAGGGGCCGGCCCATTCTTTTCTGCGTGCGGACAGACCGCATCAGTGATGATGATTGTGGATCGATGCGGAAATCCGCTGGTCGAAGTCGAGCTTTTTCAGTTCTTTTTCGGCCATAACGCCGTGGAGTTTCTGAAGCATCAGAAGCATCGGCTCATTGTAAATCGTGATAAAAGTATCGTTTTCGCCCCAGAACAGCGGTGCATGGCGATTGCCGATCTCGTAGCAGACCTTTGCCGCCTGCTTTTCGTGACCCGGAGTAAGGGAAACGCGGATCACCTCGCACGGAGGCGTATTGACGGCGATGATTTTTTCATCGTCTGCATAGAGCACATCACCCTGATACAGACCCCTTGTGAGAATGGAATCGTCCATGCGGATGCCGAGCTCCGTTCCGTGGTCGGTCGTCTTTTTATGAATCTTTTTGAAGGCTTCATGCCATTCGATATCGACGTATTCGATCGTTTTTCCGGAAGTGTCAAATTCCGAAAGTTTTCCTAAAATCTGTTCGCAAACCATTGAAAAAAGTTCCTCCTTACCGAATTACCAGATCTGAAGCAGCATCATGACGCCCGGGATCCACGCGGTGACAACGCCCTCAAATACCTGAAGGCACGGCACAAATTTTCCGAGCTTCTTTCCGCAGATATCCTCCACAAAAGAAGTACCCCAGAGAATGGCCCACAGATACCAGATGCCCGCCCAGCGGAGATCCGGCGTGATGTCAAGCGCCGCGCTTCCAATGAAGCCTTCGATCGTTCCGAAGATGACAGCGTTGACGGCAACAAAGGTCGAAAACCACGCAAAAGGGATCGGGTTGGCGTTTAAAAATTTATTGACGGCCACAAAGAGGTAAGTGAAGCAGAACAGCAGTCCCGTTCCGGCAGCGTAATAATTTCCCTGCACGAGATTCACGAAGTTGATGAAAAGGGAAAGTCCGCCGGTAAAGATATTCATTACAGCGGCCGAGCGTCCATCCACATGGTACAGGGTGCACATGCCGTTGTTGATCAGTACAATTCCTACAAATAAAAGACACACTCCAAGCATAATAAAATTCTCCTCGTATGGTTTTACAGAATGCAGAGCCGTTTAGAACAGGCTGTAAAGCTGGGTCAGCGGCAGTTTTTCTGCTGGCTTGGAAGTGATCTCCTCGCCGTCAACAGTGACCTTATATGTCTCCGGATCTACGGTAAGCACCGGCGTGCGGTCGTTCCATACGATATCCTTCTTGCTGATACTGCGGCAGCCGTGTACCGGGACAACCGTTTTTTCCAGTCCGTATGCGTCTTTGATACCGGCATCGAAAGCAGCCTGGGAAACGAAGGTCAGGCATGCCTCCTGTTTTGCTTTTCCGTGAGCGGCAAACATCGGCTGATAGCAGACCGGCTGTGTCGTCGGGATCGAAGCGTTGGCGTCTCCCATTTTCGAAGCGACGATCATACCGCCTTTGATGATCATATCCGGTTTGGAGCCGAAGAAAGCAGGATTCCAGAGCACGAGATCAGCAAATTTTCCCTTTTCGACCGAGCCGACATACTCGGAGATACCGTGGGTGATGGCCGGGTTGATCGTATATTTTGCGATATAACGTTTCACGCGGAAGTTATCGTTTTCATGACCGGCATCCTGCGGCAGAGCGCCGCGCTCATCCTTCATTTTGCTTGCGGTCTGCCACGTACGGGTGATGACCTCACCGACACGGCCCATCGCCTGGGAGTCGGAACTCATCATACTGAAAATACCCATATCGTGCAGAACATCCTCTGCGGCGATCGTCTCCGGGCGGATACGGGAATCCGCGAACGCAACGTCCTCCGGGATGTGCTTGTCGAGGTGGTGGCATACCATCAGCATGTCAAGATGCTCATCAAGTGTGTTGACAGTGTAAGGCATTGTCGGATTCGTGGAGGAAGGCAGAACGTTCGGTGCAGCAGCAGCGCGGATGATGTCCGGTGCGTGGCCGCCGCCGGCTCCCTCGGTGTGGTACGTATGGATGGTTCTTCCGCCGATGGCCGCAAGCGTATCTTCGACGCATCCGCCTTCGTTCAAAGTATCGGTGTGGATGGCAACCTGGACATCGAACTCATCGGCAACGTTGAGGCAGTGGTTAATGACCGCCGGCGTTGCGCCCCAGTCCTCGTGGATTTTCAGGCCCATCGCACCGGCTTTGACCTGCTCAATCAACGGAGCCTCGTCGGAGCAGTTGCCCTTGCCGAGAAAACCAAGGTTCATCGGATATTCCTCTGCGGCTTTCAGCATCATGCGCAGATTCCACGGTCCCGGGGTACACGTCGTTGCGTTCGTGCCGTCCGCCGGGCCGGTGCCGCCGCCGATCATCGTGGTCACGCCGCTGTAGAGGGAGCAGTCAATCTGCTGCGGGCTGATAAAGTGGATGTGAGTATCGATGCCGCCTGCCGTAACGATCATACCCTCGCCGGCCAGAGCCTCGGTCGATGCGCCGACCGTCATGCCAGGAGTCACGCCGTCCATGACATCCGGGTTTCCGGCTTTTCCGATGCCGGCGATTTTTCCGTCTTTGATTCCGATGTCTGCTTTTACAATGCCTGTAGCATCCACGATCAGAGCGTTTGTGATGACAAGATCAAGGTCTCCGTCTCTGCTGCAGGTCTTAACGGACTGTCCCATACCGTCGCGGATGGATTTGCCGCCGCCGAATTTTACTTCATCGCCGTATGTGGTGTAGTCTTTTTCGACTTCAATCACAAGGCTGGTGTCGGCAAGGCGGACCTTATCGCCGACGGTCGGACCGTACATAGCGGCATATTTACTTCCGGAAATTTTTACACTCATTTTTGCTGTCCCTCCTTACAGAAATCCTTTTAATTTCGCAGTTTCCATGGATGCTGCTTTTGTATCGTCAGTTGCCTGGGCGCGGGTAAGGTCATTCAGTCCGAATACTCTCTGTCTGCCGCCCATTTCTGTAAGCTGAACCTCTTTTTCTTCACCCGGCTCAAATCTTACAGATGTTCCTGAAGGAATGTCCAAATGATATCCATAGGCTTTTTCCCTGTCAAAAGAAAGGCATTTATTTACTTCAAAGAAGTGAAAATGAGAACCGACCTGAACCGGTCTGTCGCCTTTGTTTGCCACTGTTACTGTCACTGTTTTCTTGCCTTCATTAAGTGTGATCTCACGATCTGCGGCCATAATTTCACCGATCTTCATGCTCATTCTCCTCCTTACTGAATTGGATTATGTACTGTCACAAGCTTGGTTCCATCCGGGAATGTTGCCTCTACCTGAACTTCACCGATCATATCAGCAACACCGTCCATTACGTCATCCTTTGTAAGAATCTTGGTTCCAAGCTGCATCAGCTCTACTACTGTTTTACCATCTCTTGCAAGCTCCAGGAGTTCAGAACTGATATACGCAAGTGCCTCCACGTAATTCAGTTTCAGACCTCTTTCCTTTCTCTCTTTTGCAAGATTTCCTGCCATATGAAGCATTAATTTTTCCTGTTCTTTGGGATTCAGCCTCATGATATTCCTCCTCTCGAATTGTGCGGATTATAATATGTAAAAATCCTCGCAGCACACAAAAAAGAGCAGACAATGGGATTCTTTCTCAGACCCCATTGTCTGCTCTTTGCACGAAAATTTTTATATAGGGGATTATAACTTGTGTTTCTTTGATGGTCAAGATGTTTTTTGTGAACTTTTTGTTTCTTCTTCTATTTCCATTATTCTGCTACAAGTCTGACCAATTTTCCAGATATCTTTGTTTAATTCTCCCCTTGACGCTAAGCGCCCCCAAAGGTGTATCATAGTTTTGTGTTAAAGGAGGTAAA
>ERZ779869.1723-NODE-1723-length-19489-cov-16.017649_pt1 | contig 19489 bp, 16 predicted proteins | sample MGYA00511557_ERZ779869 | MGnify/ENA primary metagenome ERZ779869 (study PRJEB29588, sample SAMEA2154620) | human gut metagenome | biome: human gut; feature: human-associated habitat; material: faeces | place: Denmark | collected 2008/2010 ... | reverse complement strand
TAGCTTGGCTCCTCTCACGACTGAAGTCACGAGTCTCCGCCAAACAGGCTGATGAAGGAAATATTAAAATCAATTTGAAAAAATAGGAAAGGAACAAAAAATGAGTAAAAAGAAATCTATTATTGTCTTAATACTGTCCTTGGTAATGACGGTATTATTAGGGTGTGTGGTCACGCTCGGAGTAGACAAAGGACATGCCGGAGCCATGAGAAACATCAAAACCGGATTAGATCTTTCAGGAGGAGTAAGTATCACATATGAAGCTGTATCTGATAACCCGTCAGACGAAGAAATGTCGGATACGATGAACAAACTCCGCCAGAGGGTAGAACAGTATTCTACAGAAGCGATGGTATCAAGACAGGGAGAAAAACGAATCAATATTGAAATCCCCGGAGTAACAAATGCTAATGAAATTTTAGAAGAACTTGGACAGCCTGGTTCTCTATATTTTGTCAATAAGGATTCAGAAGTCGTCCTGAGTGGAACAGATGTCAAACATGCGGAAGGAAGATCTTATCGAGATGAAACAACCGGGAAAACAAAATATGTCGTAAGCTTAAAAATGACTAAGGAAGGCACTAAAAAATTTGCTGAAGCAACAAAAGAAAATGTTGGAAAGCCAATTTATATTATCTACAATAACCAGATTATCAGTGCCCCAACGGTCAATTCAGAGATTGCAGACGGAAGCGCAGAGATTTCCGGAATGACCAGCCTTGAAGAAGCAAACGCTCTTGCTTCAAATATACGAATCGGAGGTCTTTCTCTTGAGCTTAAAGAAGTCTATTCGAATGTAGTAGGAGCACAGCTTGGACAAGAAGCTCTCAAGACAAGCCTTATTGCAGGAATGATTGGTATTGCGATCATTATTGTGCTTATGATTATTGTTTTCCGTGTATCCGGTATTGCTGCTGGTTGGGCCTTAATCGTATTTACATTGCTAGACCTTCTTGCGCTAAATGCGTTTGATGTCACGTTAACTCTACCAGGTATTGCGGGTGTTATTCTTACGATCGGTATGGCAGTGGATGCAAACATTATTATTTACACAAGAACGAAAGAAGAAATTGCTCTCGGAGCGAAAGTCCCAGATGCTATAGAAAGTGGTTTCCGCAAGGCATTCTCTGCAATTCTCGACGGAAACGTTACAACACTCATTGCCGCAGCTGTATTATTTGTATTAGGCAGTGGTTCTGTAAGAGGATTTGCTGAAACACTGGCAATCGGAGTCATCATTTCTATGTTCTCAGCACTTGTGGTTTCAAAAATCATAAGTCGCGCGTTTGTTGGGCTTGGAATTCGTTCAGAAAAATATTATGGAAAGAAAACAAAAAGAAAACCAATTGGATTTGTTAAGAAAAGAGCATTTGCATTTGCAATTGCATTGCTTATGATTGTATCTGTGCCTGTCGGTATGGGATATTTCAATCACACGAGTGGCTCTCCAATGAACTATAGTTTAGACTTTGTTGGAGGAACAGCAACAACCGTAGATTTTGGCAAAGATATGTCCCTTAAGGAGCTGGATAAAAAAGTAGAGCCTGTTGTTGAAAAAATAACCGGCAATGCGGATATACAGTTCCAAAAGATTTCGAGTACCAATAAGGTAATCATTAAGACACAAGACCTTACTGTCAAGCAAAGGACAAAGCTAAACAAAGCTCTTAAAAACGAATTTGGAGTAAAGGAAGAAAAAATTACAGCTGAAAATGTTTCTTCTACAATTTCGAAAGAAATGAGCACAAACGCCATTAAGGCAGTTGCTATTTCGGTTATTTTAATGCTTATTTACATTTGGATTCGTTTTAGAAACGTAAGATTTGCATCCAGTGCAGTAATTGCGCTCATTCATGACATTGCTGTAGTTGCTGCATTCTACGTATGGACTCGTGCATCAGTAGGTTCTACGTTTATCGCAGTCATGCTTACAATTCTTGGATATTCAATTAACTCGACAATCGTAATTTCCGATAGAATTCGTGAAAATAAAAATTTAGATAAGAATATGGACAATGAAATAGCGGTTAACTCAGCAGTTACAGATACACTTTCCAGAAGCATCTATTCATCGCTGACTACATTGATCACTGTATTTGTATTATTTATCATGGGTGTTCCAGCTGTTAAGGAATTTGCACTGCCAATCATCATCGGTTTGATTGCAGGTACGTTCTCGTCTGTATGCGTAACAGGTCCTTTGTGGTGCACAATGAATAAGAAAAGAAAAACAACAAAGAATTAAGGGAGAAAAAATTTATGAAGACATTAAAGAAAGTATGGCGCACAAAAGAGCTGCGCAACAGAATCTTATTTACACTGATCATGCTGGTTTTTATTCGCATGGTTTCACAGATTACAGTCCCGGGTGTAAACTCTGAATTTTTAAAAAGCTATTTCGGTGACAACGAGGCATTTAATCTCATGAATGCATTTACCGGAGGCGGACTTGAGCGACTTTCTGTTTTCGCTCTTGGCGTTACGCCTTATATCACTTCATCGATCATTATTCAGCTGTTTACAATTTCATTTCCGAGACTGGAGCAGCTTGCAAAAGAAGGAGAGTCTGGACGTAAAAAACTTACAAAATATACGCAGTATGTAACGCTTGTGCTTTCCCTTGTAAGTTCTATTTCAATGGTTATTGGTTTTAGAAATCAAATGCTTATAACAAAAAATTACTTAACTTATGCGATTGTAGTGGCAACATTAACAGGCGGTTCTATGATCCTCGTATGGCTCGGTAATCGTATCACTGAAAAAGGTATCGGGAACGGGATTTCTATGATCCTTCTTTTCAATATCCTTTCGAGAATGCCTCAGGATATGAAAACACTTTATGAATGCTTTATGCAGGGCAAGGCTTGGACCAAAATGACAATGGCTGGCCTTGTAATTGCAATGACTATTGTTGTTGTTATCTGTCTTACATTGATTTTAAATTCCGCAGAGCGCCGTATTCCGGTTGTTTATACGCAAAAGATGCAGGGCAGAAGATTTGCTGGTGATGGGGCATCTAATATCCCTATGAAAGTAAATACTGCAGGCGTTATGCCGGTTATCTTTGCAACATCTTTAATGACATTCCCGGCATTGATTTTAGGCCTCCTTGGAAAAACTCCAAACGGAATCTGGGCGACTGTCACAAAAGCACTGAATTCAAATAACTGGTTTGACCCAAGTGATTGGCTGCCTACTGTAGGATATATCTTATATGTTCTGCTTTTAATCTTTTTTGCTTATTACTACACGACAATTACATTTAACTCAGCGGAAATCGCAAACAATCTAAAGAAAGCTGGAGCGACAATCCCTGGAAAAAGACCAGGTAAAGATACAGAACTGTACCTTCAAAAAATCCTTAAGCATGTTATCATGATTGGAGTAATCGGACTTCTGATCGTATGTACAATTCCACTTGTTATAAGTGGAGTAACAGGCGCAAACGTATCGTTTGGTGGAACATCTTTAATTATTATTGTTTCAGTAATTTTAGAAGCTGTAAAGCAGGGCAAGTCAATGCTTAGTATGAAGAATGCAAATACATTTCTTCGCTAGGAGGATTTGATGAAAGACAACGCTGTTAGCCACCAAGAAGTCATGCAGCGCATCCAAAAAGAAATCGAAATGACAAAATGGGTGGTTGCATACAAAAGAATGAAGCGAACAGTTGGTGAGTGGGCAGAAGACTTAGGCGTGTCATCTTTAGAATTCGTAGAAAAAACGATTGGTCCTCTTGGAGAGGGAGGGCCGAAACCTAGCGAAATCGACATTACAGAAGCCATCGAAAAGCTGCTTGAATCGAAGAGAAAATTTTTCTATAACAATAAGGCTTTTTCAAAAAGCGAGCTATCGGCAATGTGTGGATGCAGCCCCTCGGAATTTGGAAAACGTCTTTCAGAAGGAATGTCTGTGTCCGAAGCCGTTGACATGGGCAGATACCGTCGCGATATTATCACTGTTAAATTAGAAAGAAACGGGAAGATGGAGGTTCACACAGTTTCAGAGTGGTGTGAAATTTTAGGGCTGGACCGCGCAGTATATGATTCGAGAATCCGTATGGGCTGGGATAGAGTCAAAGCCCTGCAGACCCCAGTTGTAAAAAGAGAACGCGGGGGGAATATCTCTCGTAAGATCACATATAATGGAGAGACGCACTCTATTAAAAAGTGGTGTGAAATTAGAGGAATGTCCAGGGGGACTTTTTATCAAAGATTAAAAAGTGGAATGTCTGAAAAAGAAGCTCTGAGACTTGAGGTTCACGATTACAGGCTTGGTGGCGAAATTACCCAGAAAAACAAAAGAAAAGAAATTCAAATTGAATACCTTGGGTTAAGCCGCACGTTGCGGCAGTGGGCTTATATCACAGGTTTTAATTATATCGTTCTTAGAGAGCGGTATATTAAAGGAATGACTCCGGAAGAAATCTTAACAACGCCGTTACATCAACGAGTGCCAAAATAGCTCGAACACTTTGAGTGCTGCATCAACAACCCGTAAGTCATAAGACTGCGGGTTTTTCTTGACTAGAGCACTCAATGAGTGTAAAATAAAAGAGAAAAAAGGAGGATTTGCTATGAAGACAAACGATAAACCAGAAAGTCAACAACTCGGCTACAAGTAACCGAGCATGAATCATACTGTAGATTTCATGCTGTATATTTGTAGTTGCCGTACTTCGCACGGAAGATGACTAGCCTAAGTCCTTGTTACATAACTCCATGGACTACGTCCATAAGGCCAATACTCAAACCAATAATGCCCTAGTTGGATAGGGTTGGGGCAACGTACGATGCTGAAAGTAAGGCAGACGCGACCCCGTGCATCAAGTCTTATGGACATTGGCGAAGGGCAACACACACCACTTTGTTGCAAAAGGAAGCCCTGATACGCGTTATGCATATCGTATTTATTGCACAAGAGACAACGAAGATGACATAATGAGTCCAAAAGATCCTGTGTGGAAGGTAGTACATCCATTAACACTAAAATCGTATCCGATTGAGACATTTCCTGCAGGCGAATTTCCAAGCGAGAAAGAATATGAGTTTATTACAGGATATGAATATAGAAAAGGAAATGAAGTGATGTTGAAGAAAGAAGATCCTCTTGCTTACGATCCAAACTTAGATCAGGAAGATGATAGAATTGATGAAATTTGTCCAGAACTAGACGAATACGGAATCGATGATACAATTCTGGAACCTGAAGAAGATAAGTTTGATGGAGCTACCTTTAAGAGTGAAAACGGGAGAATCCAGAAATTCGATAAAGAATCCATCTCTAAAATAGCAGAAGCGATAGTAACAAAGCAATATCCCAAGGAATGTTCATTTTACGAAGCTCAATCGCGAACAGCAACGAAGTATCTCATTATGAGCTGCATGTCATACTTATTGGAATTTGCGACGGAAAAAGACATAACATTGGAAAATGTGTGTAGGCTGGTAGCAGCTGGCGAACGAGTCGAATATTGGAAGGATGACCCACTGAATACCGCATATGATTGCTTGCTCGACGAAATAAGGGAATATATAAAAAAGAAGAAAGTTCCAGAACCAGATTGTCTCCAGTATTACAGAATAGCTATGCTGGGGATGAAACACAACGAAGTCGTGGGCAACGCATTACGTGCAATTAACGAATATATTAGCGAATAAAAGATTAAGACACTGGCAAAAGCTAGTGCCTTTTTTTGGCTGTATGGAAGAAATAAATGTTTGGGATATTCTAACATATGTAGGGCAGTTTGCAGAAAATTCAAAAAACCTTGTATGTAAAACTAGGTTTGCAAACTTTTTCTGACATATATAATGTGAGAGTGGTAAACAGTTAGGTTTAGCCACTCGATATCTCCCGTTTTTTAGTCCCAAGCTAAAAAATAAAATCTCGAAAAAAACCATTAAGACATAATGGAAACCGGCAACAAAAAACGGCCGGTGGAGAGACACTCTCCAATAAGAAACATTCATAAAAAATAGATGTTTCTTCCTCTAAAGACAGCAGGATCTCCCAAACCTGCTGTTTTTTTGCGTTTTTTGCCGGATATTTGAGAAAATCCGACATATATATAAAAGAGAGACCTAAAAAGAATCGGAGGGTATTCACGTGATATATGATAGGACACAAATTCCAAGTGAAGAAAAATTGTTTATCAAGACAGTGTTAAACGAAATCAACACGCTGCAAGAAAAGAACCACAAGCATAACACGTCTTTGGTTTTAGAGTTCAACAATCTTAATAAAAAGAGCAAGGTATTTCCAATCAACGGCCTCATCAGCTCACTTAAAGAAGATAAAAGCTTTCTAGCTGCCACAGGACTTGTCCCAATGCTTGCTTCAAAATTTATAAAGCAGGCAGAATTGTGCGGACCAGACATCAAATGGACGGGCTGCGAAATAAAATCCCTTAATGAGGGAACAATTCTAATAGGGATGACAGGAATAATCCATAATCATCGTGCAGATATGGTTTCGTTTGTCAGCACTAAAGACGTAACTACAGAGGTAAACCAGCTTTTAATCAGTAAAGATGGAGAGCAAAAAGTCCGTACCAGGGTTGTATCAGAGTTATCTAACAAAGCATTGATGGTAAAAGAGCTCACTAGTTCATTAGGTAATAAAAGAGTGCTCTATAACAGACACTCTTATTTGGATGTTCCAACTTCCAGCGTAACAATTGCAATTATCGAAAAATTTAAAGATACAGCCGAGAAAGAAGTATATTATGAAAAAGACTTCGGAACTTCTCATGCAAAAGGATATGATTTGCTTTACGATGCTGAACACGTACTGCCAGAAGATGCTATGAGATACGTAATGCAGGGAAGATTTAACAGTATTGCGCAAGCTCCAGCTTTCATTAAAGATACAAAGAAAGGGAAGGAATTTTTGGAAAATAGAAAGAATATTAAGCGAGAAAAATCTAAGGTAGAAAATAAAGAAAAAAAGCCGATATATCAAAAGAAAGCTTCAGCAGGAGCTTTGGAGATGGATAAGCTACTCGCTAACGCAAGACGCAGTGCAATGAATTCAATAAAAAATTAGAGCAGGAATCTTCTGACTTTAGTCAGAAGAGGAATGCTCTTTTTCTTTTTTTGTATCAGCTACTTAGTGTACTGGTTCCTGATGTATTGTTCTACAACCTCTTTGCTCATATTCCCCAGAGTACTCATGTAGTAACTGTGGCTCCATAGATGGCCCCGATAAGGGTGGTCTTTTGATATCGTTGGCTTATTTTTTGTTTCTAACCGAGAATTAGCCATGTATACGTATATCAACGCTCTTTAAATATTGGTCGTTAATCCTTGTTCTTACATACAGCTTTTTTTTGCCTGTATGTGATTTTTGTATTTCGGTTAATTTCTGACATATACTTATTAGCGAAAATATGCAAGGAGGAAGAGTGAATGCCAAAAGCACTATTAATTGCAGAAAAACCAGACTTAATGCGTAAAATCAAAGAAGTCTATGATAAACATAAAAACGAAGTCCCTTATGAAATCGATTTCGAATCACAAAGGGGACATCTGCTTACATTAAAGACTCCAGATAAACTGGATCCAAGCCTTAAATCATTTTCCTGGGATACGCTCCCAATCAATCCGGAAGATTATGGTGGATTCCAGTACGAAGTAATAAAAGAAAAGAAACAGGGAAATTTCATGACGTCACAGGAACGTTTTGACCAGATAAAAGAAAAAATCTGCTCTGGGAAATATGATTATGTCATCAATGCCGGTGACCCGGATCAAGAGGGAGAGCTTTTAATTCGTATTGTATTGTCACAAATGAATAACAAACTCCCAATTCTTAGATTTTGGACCAATGACCTTACAGACGCTCATATTCTTAAAGCTCTTCAAACAATGAAGGATGACGAAAAAGACCCGATGTTGGTGCGCCTTCTTGATGCTGCTTACTGTCGTCAGCATTCTGACTATAGAGTAGGGATGAATGTCTCAAGAGCTGCGTCGATGAAAGCAAACGGGAAGGTTGCTGCCGGACGAGTAAAAACGCCAACCCTTGGAATGGTTGTTAAAAGAGAAATTGAAATCCAAGAATTCAAACCAAAAACTGTATACGGAGTAAAAGCGGTCTACAACGAAGGATTCGAAGGAACGTTGTTTGCAGCTGCCAACATGCAGACTGCAGATGAAGAGGAGGAAGAAACAGATAAAACAGCAGGAACTATCTGGTTCGAGACAAAAAAAGAAGCGGATGATTTAATCGCAACGCTAGACAAAACAGCTAGGGTTATTGAATATACAGCAAAACGTGAACAATCGTATGCCCCTAAACTTTTTAAGCTTGCAACCGCACAAAGAGAAGCTGGTAAGCTTGGGTATAATGCAGCAGATACACAGCGTATCATCCAGGGCTTATATGAAAAGAAAATTATGTCTTACCCACGTACCGGATGTGAATACATTCATAGTGATGAAAATTTCAAAGCGATGTTAAAATCCGCATCAAATGTTCCTGAACTTGCCCCATTTGTAGCCGGGATTACAGATGAAGATATTGCAAGAGTAAAGAAGACGGAGAGATGGGTTAATGATAAAGTAGCAAACGATGAAGGACATACGGCTTTGGTTCCAACAACAGAAGCTCCAAACTGGGATTCTCTTGATAAGGAAGAAAAAGACATCTATACGTTGATCGTCCGTCAGTTTGTTGCTATTTTTCTTCCACCTCTTATTCAGGATAAAGCGACTCTCATTACAGATGTCAAAGGAAATACATTCCGCAGCTCGGGAAAAACGCTTGTTGACCCTGGTTATACAAAGATTTTTAACAGAAACTTCTCTGATATGATGATTCCGGTTCATCAAAAAGGAGATAATATTTCTGTAAATAGTTTTAAAAACACAGAGAAAACTTCTACCTGTCCAAAACGTTATACATCTCCAGAGCTTATTGCGGCAATGGAAAATCCAGCAAAATTCTTAGAAGATGAATCGCTTAAAAAGCTTGGAAAAAGACTCAAAATTGGTACCCCAGCAACACGTTCAGGTATTATCGAAGAACTGGTACGAAACGGATATTTAGTTATCAAGAAAGAAGGAAAACGAGAAGTACTCGTACCAACAGACACGGGAATTACAATTATCAAAAATCTCCATGGAACAGCTATCTGTAAAGTAGATATGACTGGTGAGTGGGAAGAGCAGCTTGAAGCTGTAAGAAGAGGAGAGCTTGCTAAAGATGACTTCGAGATGCAGATGCGTGAAAACGTAAGAGCCCTTGTAGAAGAAATTAAAAGCATGGAAATGAAGCCTATCGGTAACGGCCATGCAAGTCAATATACGGAGCTTGGAACATGTCCAAAATGCGGCAAGAAGATCATGAGAGGCCCATCTCGTTTCTACTGCACAGGATATAAAGAAGGCTGTAAAGTCGGAGGGTTTGTAGAGCGTTACGGATCTACAATTGAAAATAATGAGTTTATGGACATGTTAATGAACGGAACATCGATTACAAAATCCATGACATATAACGGCATTACATGGAATCAAGAAATAAAAGTCGATGCCGAAGGAAAACTTACGTATCCATCGAGTGCAAAAGCGACTGAATTCAAGTGTCCTAAGTGTGGCAAAACGATCATCGAAACGGCCACTGGATACTCCTGTGAAGGAAGAAAAGATAAGAGTTGTGATATTCATGTTGGAAAAAGCATCGGTGGTAAGTTAATCCCTTCTGAACAGTTTGCAAAACTCTTTACAACAGGAAAGACGGATGTTATCGCTGGATTCTATTCTGAAAAGAAAAAGAAGAGCTATGATGCCGCGCTGGAATATAGTGCTAACGACGGCAAGATCGTAATGAGACTCGGGTTCGCCGAAAAAACGACGAGTTACAGATGCCCGGTTTGTGATAAGCCTATGGTGAAAGTGGGAGCCCAGCTGGTCTGCTCAGGAAAGAACGATAATTCCTGTCACTTTAGGATGTTTGCCACTGCTTACAAAAAAGATCTTCCAGAAGAAACTATCAAAAAGATGCTTGAGAAAGTAGCTAAAAATGAAATCAAGGGCGGAGAAACTGCCTTTATTACAGATGCTGAGGTCGATACAGATATGGAATGCCCTTTCTGTGGAGGCAAGATCAAGAGAAACGGTTCTCATTTCTACTGTGAAAATGTACCAGAGAAAACCTGTGGATTTGAGCTTTATCGTTTAAGTGCTGGTCATATTTTAGATGATCACGAAGTGCTTGCACTGGTTTCAGCGGGGAAAACCCCAGACATCAATGATTTCGTTAAGAAAGACGGAAGTCATTTTAGCGCTCGCCTGGAATTAAACTGGGATACAAAAAAAGTAGAAATGAAATTCATTGATGGGGCAAAAGAAGAGTCTTCGTACACTTGCCCTTGCTGTAAAAAGCATAAGCTCATAAAAAACGGATATAAGTTAACATGCGAATGCGGTTTTTCCGCATGGACGATTGCATCCAAGAAACCAATCACTAAGAAAAATCTTAATTTATTATTTACTAAGGGAGAGACGGAAGTAATCAAGATGAAAAGTAAAGAAGGAAAGCCATTCGAAGCTAAGATTGTGATTGACTATAATAATAAAAGCACAAAATTTGTTTTTCCAAAAAGATAATTTGGTAAATTACATTTCCATCCTAAATATTGGCGATATAAGGTTAATATTGATTTTGCAAATAAGCAATAGAATTCCTTCCCATCCTTAATATTGATGAGGAGGAATTTTTTTTTGTTACGAGTCATCTTTAACATTGAATAGGAGAAATGGCTTAAAATAGGCGGATTCCAGAATATTGTAGATGTGACAAAATTTAATATTAAGAATGGGATGTAACTGAAAAAATCAGTTTCCAAATTCAATATTAAATTTGGAATGTAAGTGAAACAGCGTGTTATTTTTTCAATATTAAAAATACAAATGTAACAAGAATGTTCGTGAAAAGAGAAATTAGGGGCATTTTTGTTACATCCCATCTTTAATATTGAAATTAAGAATTTGACTAAGTGTTCCTATCCAACCTTAATAATGAAACATCAAATGGTTATGTTTGTTACGTTCCATCTTTAATAGGGTTTTTTATAATGCGTCTAACAATACCCTTATAACTTTAATATCAAATTTGCAACTAATAAACCAAATTACCAGTCATATTTAATATTGACGCATAGGGAGGAAACAATGTACAAATCGAAACGTAGCCTCAAAGTATATGAGGCACCACTTGGTTTAAATGGTAAACAGCAGATTCCAAGAATTCAGCTTCAGGATCAGTGGCTCGAAGCTCTTGGATATCATGTGGGTGATAAGATTGATGTTCAGTGTACTGGTGACATGATCATCATCAATAAAATGAAGACTATAAAACAAGCGAAGAGGATGGTAAAACAAATATTAAAAAAGATCTCGTGGCGTTAGATGCTGCGGATTTTTTTCTTTTTCCCAAATATGTTGCTGGAATGCCATTTTTTTGAAAAGTTTCTGACATATATATTGTGAATCAAGAAAAAAGGAGTGATGAATAATGATACGAGGACAGATTCTGTTTCAATTATATTCAAGAAGAAATATGAAAAAGCTAATCAGTTCGAGAAATTAGAAGGGAGATAGTACGGATGGATTTCTCTATAAACAGCGATACAGAAGTAAACAATGTTTATATTGCCACTACGGATGTATATGGTTATTTTAAATCAAGTGCAGAAGGATGGACAAAAGATAACAGTTTTATTACAGATATTGTTTGTTAAGGCAGATTGCCCTTACAAAGAAGAGGAGAATAATATGTCTGAATAGAGTTGTTGGGTATGTTATGAATGGAATTGACATAAGTGTACTGTTTATGTAGATATTCAAAATAGCATCCCTCTCCGTCTTAAAACAACGGAGTCTTGGATGCTTTTTCAGAGTTTTAACAAGATGGCAGTACTGCCATCTGAAATATGGAGGAAGATATTTATGGATGAGAACAAAAAGGATAAAAGAAAGAACATTATTATACTGATACTTGTACTGATTATTGCGTTAGGTGGTTTTTTTCTTTTCAACAGAAAGGATGATGATAAACCTCTGGATGTAGATACGGAACAGAGCAGTTATGTCAAGCCGGAAAAACCTGTGGATCGCAGTAAAAATGTAACTTTGCCAGGTTGGGGTGCATTCAATATTCCTGCCAATACAAAAGAGATTACACAGGGATTTGAATTTCATAATCCAGAAGAGAACTACTGGTATGTTGATAAAATGTCAGTAGACGGCAAGGAAGTGGAAGATCTTGTTGTAGACAGTGGAAATAAAGTGGAATTAAATCACTATTTAAAGCTAAATGGCATTGATTCTGAGGTAAAATCTGTTGGAAAGTATGACAAAGACTTGTTTGAAATCACAAAGACCAAGAAAGGAAAATACCAGATCGAGGCGATTGGATATTCAGACAAGCCACAGACTATCAAGATCAAAACAAAAGACGGTAAAAGTCATAAGATTGGCGTCGAATCTAAGTCTGACTGCTACTACATGACGTTTGCGTTGTATCTTAAAGAAAACGATGAGCTTCTGTATCAATCGGGACTGGTATCACCAAACAACTACATTCAGAAGATGGAAATCTCAAGGCCGTTAAAAAAAGGTTCTTATGATGCCTACATCGTAATCCAGCCCTATCGCTCTGACAAGAAGACAAAGACAAATCAAGGTGTTGTGAATCTAACACTGAATGTAAAATAATCAAACATCTATTCAAGGATTGCAGTACTGCCATCCTTTTGTGTTATATGAGCTTTTATGCTTGGGTGTGCACCTTCCTCCTTTCCATGTACATCCAGACATAAGGGCTTATATGTTAAACCCTTAATGTCTGTATATGTGGGTCATAGACACAGTACAGAACAAATAATCGCAATTTAATTTTAATTTAGGAGGTAAGACGATTATGAAAAAATTTAAAAATTTATTATTGGCTGGTGCAACAGTTTTAGCTGCATTAGCAGCTCCAATGAATGTGTTTGCAAAAAATGTAGACCCTGCTACTGTGGATAGTCAAGAAACAACTTTAAACTACAAAGTAGGTTCTCATTATACTTGGGAAATCCACTCTGACATTGATTTTGGTAAAGACGGTGGAACGAATGCAACTTTAAATGGTACTGTAAAAACTGGTGAACAAAAAGTAAAAGTAACAGAAAACGTTATTGAGGAAGGTAAAAAACTTCACATTACTGCCCACGGTAGCGGAGCAGATAAAGCATTTACTATTACTAACGGAAGCAATACAGTATTAAATTATGCTGTTAAATCTGGAGATAAAGCTGTCGGTGTTGACGGGGATGTACTAGATGTTGTTGCAGGAACCAATACTGGTGAAACAGTTATGGACTTCAAATTAAGCACAACAACAGATACAGCTGAAAAAGCCGGAACATATACTGGTACAATCACTTACGCATCAAGTGTTGTTGATGCTCAGTAATTCAAAGCGGAACGTACAATTGAATATATGAGGAACAGGCTTCTATGACAGGGCTGTTCTTCTTTTGATTCTTTTATAAAATTGCTGATCCAAGTCAGAAATCAAGATGGCAGTACTGCCACATTTAGAATATTTCTGGTTTAGATCAATGATTTTTCAGTTTCTTTAGAAATGGAATGGAGGGAAGAACATGAAAAAGCATTTTGTATTACTGGGGATGATGCTCATACCTATGCTATGGGGGATGAACATGCCTGTATATGCTGATGAGGCAACAGTGTCTGTAACCTATGCAGTTTCCGTAAAGATCACGCTGATAAACGGTGATATATCATCTGTTATCAAACTGGATGATTGTGGCCGAATCAATGAACCAGCCCATTATTTGAAGGATGGTTATGAATTTGTTGGATGGATGAATGTGGAAACAGGAAAGATGTGGGATTTCAATGATGTTGTGAACACAAATATGACATTGAAAGCCGTGTATAGAAAGCTCGATACGGCATCGGTTCCTCAAACATCATCACAAAGACCATCAGAAAAGGTAAATACATCTGTAGATATGGATACAGGACGCTGGGTTCGGATTGGTGTACTTGCCTTGTTTGAGATGGGTCTTGTTATCTATTTAAAGAATTATGCGGATGGAGTACAGCCACATCGAAAGGAGAAATGAGATATGAAACATATATGTTTAAAGACGGGAACTCGAATCTTATCAGGTATCTTAAGTATGTCTATGATGGCAGGAATTTTATCTATGCCAGTCATGGCCAACGAGACGGATACATATAAGCCAGTCAATAATTTAAAATTTACATCGAATATTAAAATGAATACTGAAACGGAAACGGAGGAAGATGGCAGTACTGCCACCGAAAATACAGTTCAGGAAAGTGAACCTGCTTCAAATGAGAATGCATCTTCTTCACAGAATACTGTGGATTCCTCTGCATCGGAAACAAACGAACAACAGACAAGCGGCGAATTAAAGTCTGAGACAACGTATTCTTCAGACAACACATCCGCTACACTTCACATGGAATATACAGATTCTGGTAAAACATTAGAATTAACGGAAGATTCGAGCGAATTCTATAAGGATGTGTTTGATAAGAAGCTTTTGGTACAGAATGATTCTTCTAAGAACGTTTTGGATTTTACGGCAAATTCAAATGGTGTCTACTGCTTTGATGTGAATGTTAAAGATGATAAAGGAACAGTGATCGACACTCAGCAGGTCCGATTCAAGATACTTGATATTGTTGAAGCAGAAAATGAAGAAGTACAGCAAGACGAAAATGCGGTTGAACCTGCATCCGTACAGACAAATTCAACTGTACAGGCGAGTCATGATTCAAAATCTTTAGGAGTCAGCTATACAAGCAATGGCAGCTACACATGGACGATTCCATCAGAAATCAATTTAAATAAGCAGGATACTTTGACTGTATCAGCTACAAAAATCAATGAGGAAGCCAATGCCAGTCTGAAAATCAGTGTTAAATCTGAAAATGGATTCAATATGAAATCCAGCTCAGGACGTATGGGTGCTTATAAGATCACAAAAGACGGAAACCAAATCGTAAACAATTCCATTGTTCTTGAGACTACATCATCAGGCACTACGACAGCAGACCTGAAATTTACTGAAAACCCAGCCAACTTTATGACTTCAGGAACTTATAATGACACATTGACATTCAAAGCACAGAACGGATATGCGACAGGTACTGTACTGGAAATTGAAGGAATGAAGTTTATAGTTATGGCTCAGACAGATGATGATAAATACATGCTGATTGATGGAGAAAGCCTTGGAAATATACAGTACCAGCCAAATGTGGATTCTGATGGAAACTACAAAGTTGGAACATATGAAACACCGGATGAGAAGCGTCCAGATGGTCAGTATTCCAACACTTATGAAGGAAGCTACATTGATAAATATCTAGAAAATACGTGGTATAAACAGCTTCCTGAGAAGCTACAGAAAGCCATTCTGGCAACGGACATCAAGCAGGCTGCATATAATAATACTTCGTCAAATCAAAAATGGAGATGGTTTGATCCAAATGGTGGTTCAAATGGCGACTGGTATTATAATGAGGGTACTACAGAAAATCCGAAATGGGTCATCTGGTATAAGGCAAATATCCCAGACGATGCACAAGGTGCCTATCCTTTGAACTGTTGGAAGTACAGTGAAAAAGGCTATAACAACACAACATACAATACCATCACAAGACACGTATTCCTTCCAAGCGTTGAGGAAGTATCCAATCTGGTGGATCTAAACAATGCCAACAAGGTTTATAATTTCTTGAAAGGCACAAATAACTCAGTGAACCACATGTGGTTCAGAGACAGCAACTCCAGCTCGCCTCGCGATGCTTTGAGTCTGTATTACTACACTCGTTCTCTTTACAACCACTATGTGACGGATCCTTGGGTCGGCGTGCGTCCCGCTTTCACGGTCGATTTATCGACCGTCTCTGAGAGCGTGGTGGATTCTGTAAACTACAAATAGGATGGATCGCAGGCAGGTGCTCAAAACCACGCCTTCATTTCCTCAAGAAATGAAGGCAAACCGACATTTGAAGGTGGCAGTACTGCCATCTTATGAGAAACAAATGTCTGAATGAAGAGGGGAGTATGAGGGGAAACATCCCCTCATGATGATTTTGAATTATGGCAGAAAAGAAGAAAGAGTTGCATCTGTTGAGACATGCAGAGTCGTTTGATGACGCACTTGTGACAGTAAGTGCTCATGCACCAAAGAAGTTTCGCAACAATATCGTGCATGACTTGCAGATGACATCGGAAAATATAGTGAAAAGTATATTCTGGGCCAATGAATATCGGCAGTCCGATATTCAGGCATGTCTAAAATATACAAAACAGGCAGAAATCAACATCCGCTGGATGACGAGAAGACTTGAAAGAGCCAGACGGATGCAGTGTATAACGTCTGTAGAGGAATTGGACTTAGGTGACAAGCTCGCAACTGTAGAGGAATATTTTGCGGGCTGGTCAGATTCAAATATAAAACTAAGTGAAGAACTTAGAAAAAAGAATTTCTAGGTCGGGATACAGGATAGAAACGCCGGTTCGTTTTGGGTTTCTTGAGTGTTTGTTGTACGCTTGGCTTTTTTATGGGTCTAGTCTCCAGCTCGCCTCGCAATGCAATGAATCTGAATTACAACAATCGTTCAATGAACAACAACAATGTAACGAATACTTGGATCGGCGTGCGTCCCGCTTTAGTAAGCATCCGAAAAGGATGTGCCAGCAGTCAGAATAAGACGATATGTCGAAAAGACCAGAGCATAACATAAAGGATCCTGTATCCTGCGTAATTGACGCAAATCAGTCATGCACGGATCTTGAGTAGTCTACAGATACTCTTGACCACGTGCGTGATTTTTTTATGTATTGAATTGGAGTGAATGAATGTACGTACCTGAACATTTAACTGAAATATTTACATTTGAAAATCTGCTTAAAGCATTTCGCAGTTCTGCATCGAATCACAGGCATAAAGAGGATGTGCAGGAGTTTTTGAATCATCTGTATCTGAATATCCGAAGAATCGAAAAGACATTTAAAAAAGGAGAATATCCAGAAATTACGTATCACAGCTTTGTGGTCAAACAGCCAAAACTGAGGGTCGTATGGGCGACATCATTTGAGATACGTGTGATTCAGCACTGCTTCTGTGATGTGTTTCTAACACCTTTCTTTGAGCAGATATATGTACCTAGAAACTGTGCATGCCGAAAAGATAAAGGTACAGATTACGCTGCCAACTGTCTGAAAGCAGACTTGAAGTACTATTATCGTGATAACGGTGGTTCAAATTCAGGATATGTTTTAAAGGCAGACATTCATCATTATTTTCAAAGTATTGACCATGACATATTGAAGCGTATGCTCCATCCAATCCTTCCAGATGGAGAAGTCAAAGACTTTCTGTTTTACATTATTGACAGTTTTGACAAGGGCGGTCTTCCTTTAGGCAACCAGACAAGCCAACTACTGGCACTGTATTATCTTCATCCAGTGGATGTACTGCTTCAGAACAAGTATGGTGTAATGTTTGATTACGGTGCCTTGTTTTCAAGATACATGGATGATCTAGTGCTGATTGCAAAGGATAAACAGACTTTGATCGATGCATACAGAGATATAGATTTTATTTTAAGGAATGCATTGAATCTATGCTTCAACGATAAGACGAGTATCCATCCATTAAAGAATGGGATAGGTTTTCTTGGATGGAACTATTATCTTTTAAAGACTGGACGTGTGTTAAAAAAGCGGAAGAAAGATGCAAAGGACAGGGCAAAAAAGAAAGTGAAGCTTGCCATCTATTTATATGAAGAGAATATCATTGATGCAAGAAGCTACGGCAACCGAATCACAAGTGTTCTTGCAACCTTGAAAAAAGGAAATGCAGGAGCATTTGAGAAAAGCCTGATTCGTATGCAGGATGCCTGCTTAGACAAACGTAGAAAGGATATTTATGATTATTAAATTTGCTGCCGGGGTAAAAAAATCAAAAGAGATTGTGGAAAATTGGAATCAAAGGTTCCCTGATACAAAAGCTCTCATTTCCATAGTGAATTTCGGAAAGGGAAGTGAATAACGGGGAAAAATAAACGAAAACATGCGGTTTTCGAGCATCTAAACGGAAGTAATTAAAGGGGAAAATACAGTAATTGTGATTTTCCCGTTGATTTGTTCCGTTCGTGATTTTAATTAGTTCCGTTCGTGATTTTAATTAGTTCCGTTCGTAAAATTTGATTAGTTCCGTTCGGAAGATAGCAAATTTTACATTTAGTTCTCAATTCGGGATACAGGAGTATGATTTTCCATTTAATCATGTCCATTTTGCAAGTTTAATTTTGTCCGTTTTAGAATATGATTACTTCTAAATTGGAATTACAGGAGAAGACAATGTATAAATCGAAACGCAGCCTCAAAGTGTACGAGGCACCACTTGGTTTAAATGGTAAGCAGCAAGTTCCAAGAATTCAGCTTCAGGGCCAGTGGCTAAAAGCACTTGGATATCATGTGGGTGATAAGATTGATGCTCAGTGTACTAATGACACGATCATCATCAATAAAGTGAAGACTATATAAAATAAGCGTCGGTCAATGAGTCGGCGCTTTTGTTTATAAAGTATTATTGTGCCTTACTGAATATCCAGTTATAATAGCAAATATAATAGCCAAGGAGGTTTATATATGAAAACAAAACAAATTTTAATGGCAGGAGCATTAGCTCTTAGTATGGTTTTATCTGGTGGAATGTTGAGTGGATGTTCAAATTCTTCAACAAAAGATACAAAGACAACAGAAGTTGCCAAGAAAAAAGAAGTAAAAACAATTGGTCAAAAAACAAAGGATTCAAAATCGTTGAAGATGACAAACAGCACTGGAAAGAAGATCACAGTATTTGAAACAAAATCAAGTACTGAAGAAAACTTCGGTGATAACTTGTTGGAAGATGGAGACGCCGTAAAAAACAAAGAAGAACGTACTTTGTATTACACGGTCAAAGAAAACGATAAGTTGGACGTGAAAGTAGGATTGCAGGATCAGGACAAAACATTCGTATTCAAGGATGTAGATACTACAGATACTAAAAAGGTGGACGTTTCTTTAAAAGAAGATAAGGTCAATCTGGATGTAACAAAAAAAGATGGCAGTACTGTCACTTTGACACCAAGTGAAGATTCTGCAAAGACAGAGGAAGAAAAAAAGGATGAGTCTGAAGTAAAGCAGGAAGAAAAAAAAGAGGAGAAGAAAGAAGAAACAGCTAAAACAGATTCCTCTAACAAATCGAATATTTCTGAATCAAAGAAAAATAACACAGCTTCGACTACGAATACTAGCTCAAACAAGAACAATACAGGTTCTTCTTCAAAGCCTTCTAATAACAACAGTTCAAACTCAAATAACTCAAAACCAGCCGAACATACACATAACTGGGTTGCACAGTACAAGACGGTAAATGTGC
>ERZ779869.1718-NODE-1718-length-19579-cov-7.864731_pt1 | contig 19579 bp, 17 predicted proteins | sample MGYA00511557_ERZ779869 | MGnify/ENA primary metagenome ERZ779869 (study PRJEB29588, sample SAMEA2154620) | human gut metagenome | biome: human gut; feature: human-associated habitat; material: faeces | place: Denmark | collected 2008/2010 ... | reverse complement strand
TGGCTATCTGCATAGCATACGAACGAGCTGTAACATTCATTCCATCCGTATCCATATGGTTCATAAAACATACTATAAATGTCATTGCCACATTATAAAGTGCTGTTTCGAATGCCGAAGGAAAACCTATTTTAACAATCTGTGCAAGTATCTTTCGTGGTTGTGCGCGCTCAGGACTTTGCTTTGCTTTTATAAGTACAGCTCCCATTGCTGCTACAATAATAAGATTCACAACCTTTGAAAAAACTGTTGCAGCAGCAACTCCCATTACTCCCCAGTTAAACACAAACAAAAATACCGAATTCAATATAATATTAATTACATTACCAACAACTGTCCCTATTAAGGAATGTTTTGTATAACCAAACACTCTTAAATAACTCGAAAAAATTGGAATAAGCGCATTTAAAAAACTTGCACCTCCAACAATTTTAAGGTATGTTTCAGCCGGCTCAAGTAAAGCAGGGGCAATACTCACTATCTTAAGTATCCACCCAGAAAAAGCAGCAAGAATAAAAGACATCAGGATACCTGTCAGTGCATTAAATACAAGTCCAAGCTGCCTGGCCTGATATGCAATTCCAGGTTTTCCAGCTCCAATATTTTGTGACATAACTGCTACCATACCGGATGATATTACCCCGAACATGATAATAAAAACACCTATATATGTATTTGCTGTTCCAACAGCCCCCACAGCCTGATCACTTACTGATGATAACATCAGTGTATCAACCATACCTGAAAGCATATAAAATAAAGTTTCCAGGCATATTGGCACAGATAGCTGTGTCAATGTTTTTCTTTCACCTTCCATACATTCTCCTTAAAATACTAATGTAATATATATTATCAAATTCAGTTTCCGCATGAATCGTCCCACCAGTGTTTACGAACTCTGATAAGGGCAAATACAAGGGCAAAAAATCTGATAACACATTATAACACAAAATGAAAATGACATGGTGATTAACCAGTAGGAAATGTTGCATGATTAATCTGCTGTTTTGGCTGCCTTGATACTTCTTAGGTTGACGGCTAGATACGCATTAGAGATGTCTCCATCCAAATGCTGTTCTAGCAAGGGATTTTTCCCTTGAACCCTTTGTTTATTATATGTGGGGCGCTTTTCGCCCCCAAATAGTGAAAGTGGGGGCACTTTCTGCCCCCGCTCAGGAAATATTGCTAAAATTGCGCCAATCTCGACAGTAATACCCATAATTCTGTTAGCAACGGTCGATACCTCCTTCCGTAAAAATGGGCATAAAAAAAAACAGAAACTATTGCAGAATTATATCTTGTTTAAGAAAATATTTTAATTTTAAAGATAAAAAATTCTTCATCCTGCAATGCTTTATATTCTATATTGTAATTATTCAGAATATTACTTACAATATACAAGCCTAATCCATTACTATTTTCCTTATTTAAATCAAATTTAACATCAAATATTTCATCCATATTCGAAATTCTATTGTTACCATATGAATTCTCTATATATAACCAATCATCAACTATCCCAATATTAATTACCCCATTTACATCGGTATATTTTATCGCATTACTAATCAAATTAGATAAAATAATCTTTAACGCTGTTTTTCCTATATAAATATTCTCATCTGATATATAATTATTGACGGTTATTTTCTTTTGATTTGCTAATATTTCGTATTTTTTTAATATATCTTCTAGTGTATCATTTATTTTCAAATATTCTTCATCATTATTCAAATTTTCTATAGAATGAACTGATAATATTTGAGAAATATTTTTTGTTAAACTATCAACGATTTCAATACATTCATTAATATAAATATCTCTTTCTTTATATTTTCCAATATTGTATTTCATATTTTCCAGTATTATTTTAAGACTAGCAAGAGGAGTTTTAAGTTCATGGGATGCACCTTTAAAAAAGTCATATTTTAACTTTTCTAATTTTAAAATTTCTTTATTTTTAAATTCCAAATTATCAATTGTTCTTAATAAAGTAGAATACAAATCATTAATTTGTTGTTTTAATTCTCCAACTTCATCATTAGAATTAACTTTTAACCGCGTTTCTTTATCAAGTTCCATCATTTTATCAGTAACAATTTTTATTTCCTGTATATTATTTTTTATTATTTTTGCATAAATTAAAGAAATAATAGCAGAAAATAAAATTGATATTAATAATGAATATGGTAAAAATTTAAGGCTTAAATCTTTCGCATCTCTTTGCATATCAGCTGTAGAAACAAATTGTAGATTTATTTTTTCACCATCATTAAGCGTTATTTCTCTTTCTTCAATTATCAAAGAATTACTATCACTTTCTAAATTAACATTTATATCATCTTTGATTTGTATTTCATTTTTATTATTTTTTTCTTTTATAAATGCTTTTATTTCACTACTCTTCGAATAAAGCTCCAAAGTTTGTTCTATGTATTTTATTTCTTTTCCATTCATATTACTAGAAATTTCATTTGCAATATTATGGATCTTTTCTTTTCTTGTCTCCAAATATGTTTTAGGAAAGATAAAATAAACTAATGAATGAACTAATATAATTATTATTGCAAGAACAGAAAATATTTGTATGAACATTTTGGGAAATATCTTTATTTTTTTCATTTTCTCTCCAATTTATATCCTACATTTCTTATAGTAGTTATACAGTCTAATTGTAATTTTTTTCTAAGTTCTTTTATATATACATCTATTACCCGATCATAAGGAATTTCTTCGCTATCTTTCCATACATAATCAATAATTTGCATTCTTGTTAACACCTGTCCATTATTATCCAATAAACATTTTAATACTTCTAGTTCTTTTGCATTTACATCTATCTCTTCTCCATTTATTTTAGCTGTATAGCTATTAAAATTAACTGATAGATTCTTATATTCAAACTTCTCTAAATGTCCATAATTCTTCTTAATTAAAGAATCTATTCTGGCCTTTAAGACCGGCAATGAAAATGGCTTTTCTATATATCCATCTGCCAAATTAGTAAATGCATCGATTTTATATTCTTCATCACTAAATGCAGTCAGGATTAGAATTGGCAAATTGCTTTTCTTTCTAATTTCTTTCAACACTTCTAAACCATTAATAAAAGGTATCTGAATGTCTAAGATAACCAGATTTATATCGCTATTAAATTTTGACAATGCTTCTCTTCCATCTTTAGCTTGAATAACTGTATATCCAAATTCTGAAAGATATTCACTTATCCCCTCTCTTATTATATTATCATCTTCAACGGTTAATATTTTCATGTATACCTCCACTTAAGCATATTCGCTTATATTGTACAGCATATTATTGGGTATTGAAAAGCAAAAAATTTTTGGTGCTTTTCAGCACCAAAAATTTTATTTATTGTCAATTAATAATTCTTTTGGATTCTTTCTTAATATATTGAAAGAAGATATAATCAAAGATACAAGCAGTACTAAACTCATAAATATAACTACATAAATTATGAATTTAGGTAATACATTTATATCTAAACTTGATAATGTCTTGTTAAATCCTTCAGCTTCTGCACCACCACCTAATTGGCTAGATGCAGATTGTCTAGCTATTTGTTTAGCTATATCACCAGTAACCTTATTCAATATATTATTCCCAAGCTTATCAGCTGTATACCCAGCTAAGAAATAAGAACCAACGAATGCGGGGATTGATATAAATACCATCTCAATTAGGAATTGACCAAAAATTTCTAATTTTGATATACCTAATGATAGTAATACTGCTATTTCTTTCTTTCTGGCATTCATCCATAAGAATAATAATAATGAAACTACAACTCCTGCAAATATTAATGAGCCAACAAATAATTTATTTGAAATTGAGTAGATACCTGATATAGATTGTTGTAATGCAGGGTAATTTGATGAACTTTTAATCAAATTATATGCTCTCCAATTTATATCTAATTTCCCAAGATCTTTTATTACACTATCAAGATTCTTATCACCTTTTACAAAGAATGTTGCATCTTGGTATACAGCTGTATCTTCTGTATTACCATAAACTTTAGCAGCTGTATGAACATCAGTGATTAATGTATTTTCGTATAGTTCTTGTGCTGCACTTACTCCACCGCTATTATGCCCATCGAATAGACCTTTAATTTCTACTTCTACTGTTTCGTCTGCACCTTTCTCATTATCAGCATCAAATAAATTAGATTTTATTTTTATCTTATCTCCAACTTTAAGATTATTTTTTTCAGCCAAATCTTTATGCATTAAGATTTTATTTTTATCTTCATTTTCTAAATGCTTTCCTTCTACTAATTTATATGCTCCTGATACAAATTTTGTTTCTTTTGATGAGTCGTTAACTCCGGTTAACATCACTGTTCTTTTAAAATTCTTCGCTCTTTTAGGCGATTGATTCGCAAGAGTCTCTTTAGTTTCAATAATATCATAATCAACTAAATCTGCAACACTGTTTATTCTTTTTACATAAGAGTCTATACTATCTGTTTGAGATATCTTTTTAATATCTTCACCCTTTACATTTCCTCCACCTCTAGGTGTTCCTGGATTTACCTGTCTATTTATCTCCATAGAAAAACTATTTGTTATATTAGCAAATGTTTCTTTTGAAGCTCTGTCCGTAGCATCTTTAATAGATAAACTTATAAGACTTAAAGTTGACATAGCCAAAATGACTAACATAATAATTATTGATTTTAAGCTTTTTCTAGTTACATAAGCAAATGCATTTTTTATCATTATTCAACCTCCAAATTCATTTTATTTACTTTTTTCAACTTTTTACCACTTAGTTCTAAAATGATATCTGCAGAATCTGCTACTTCCTTACTATGTGTTACAACTATTACACATTTATCTCTATCTTTAGCTAATGTCTTTAATATATTAATTATTTCTCTAGCAGTAACACTATCCAGATTACCAGTAGGCTCATCAGCTAGTATTATTGGAGCATCTGATACCAATGCTCTGGCAATAGCTACTCTTTGCTGCTGTCCACCAGATAATTTCATAACATTTCTTTTTATTTGTTTTTTATCTAAGCCCAGTTCAAACAAGATACCTTCATCTGCTGATTTATTCACCAATCTAATATTTTCAATCGGCGATAAATAATCTATTAAATTATAGTTTTGAAACACTAAAGATATATTATTTTTTCTATGATTACTATATCCTTTCTTTTGTATATCTTCATTCTTAAACAATATTTGTCCTGTTTGAGGTTTATCAAGTCCAGCAAGTAAGGAAAGAAGTGTAGATTTTCCTGCTCCTGACTTTCCTACTATCGCATAAAACTTCCCAAGTTCAAATTTTTGATTTACTCCTGACAAAACTTTTTCTTTAGAATTGGCATAACTATATGATACATTCTTTATTTCTAATATTTCCATAATTTTCTCCTAACTTATTTTTGATAATATTTCTTTAGGCTTCTTGATTAATATTAATGAAGAAGCAAATACAACTGATAAAACAATAATACTTATTAATATTAAATAACTTTGTCCAAGTGTTGTAATATTTAACATAAAACTACTATCATTTATTAAATTTCCACCAGAAATCATTGAGTTCTCTGAGTTAATTAATCCACCTGCAATTACTTTTATCAATACATTTCCTAAAAATAAGGAAGATATTATACTTGGTAGCGATATGAATATTAACTCGAATATAAATTGCATTATAATATGTATCTTAGGTGTTCCAATAGATAAAAATATACCTATTTCATAAATTCTTTCTCTTAACCATAGAATCAAAATCAATGAAAGAACAATAATCCCGCCTAACATAATAGAATAAGTCATTATTTTTATCATATGTTTTATTCCACTCACTGACTCTAAAGACTCTTCAAATGCATTAGAATCTTTTTGAACAAAATACTTTGACTCATCAATCTTAAGCTCTTTCAATTTGTTTAAGGCTAAGTCTGTAGATTCTGCGCTACTAGAATACATTAAAATTTTATTTGCAATTTTGTTATTTTCTGATTTATTTAATATCTCTTGGCTTGTTGAATAATCTACAAACACCATATTTTCACTAAAATCAGAAGATAATCCTGTATATGTTTCTTGTTTTTTACCAGAAAAGATTCCTATAATTTTAAATTTATGACTTTTTATTTTTCCACTTTCTTCAATGTCAAGTAATTCAAGATTAACTTCATCACCTAATTTTAGATTATTTTGTTTAGCAAATTCTTCATGAACAATAATTGAATCCTTATCATTTTCTCCTATATTTTTACCTTCTTTAATTGTAAATACTCCACTACTAAATAAAATATTTCTTTTAGTATTATTTGTAGCTTCGAGTGAAACAACATTCTTAAATTCGTCAGATAAATCTTCTCTATTTATTCTTTGTTCTCCGCTAACTACTTTAGCATCTTTTAGTTTTGCTAATCCATCATATTGAATTATTATTTTTTCAACTTCTTTTATTTTTTCAATATCTTTAAATTGATTAACGTTAAAATATTTACCATCTTTTTTTGTTATTGAAATTGAAGAATTAGAACTTTCATATAAAGTCTTTTCTATTTCATTGCTTGATTTCATTATTGTTAAACAAGAATACAAACAAGATAGAACTATAGTCAATATGATAAAAATTATTAAAGTTCGATTTCTCTTTCTTGTAATATATGCTATAGCATTTTTTATCACTTTACTAACTACTCCTTTCTATTTTTTAGTATTTCATAACTGCTTTCAATAACATTCTACATAGCTTTTATGAAACGTTTATGAAATATAATTTTTTATTTTTCCAAACTATGGTATAATAATATAAGCATTATGCTTAAAATTGTTCTTACACGATTAGTATATGATCTATTAGTATATGAGTAAGCACAGTAAGTGTACGGACACTTACGAAAAAATTGATGAAGCAGCCCTCTGGGATATGCTTCTTTTTTCAAATAAAAAGACGATAGTTTTTCTATCGCCTTTGATAACCTATTTATGAAATTTTTAACTTTACTGTCTGTAATTTATAATACTATTTTCTTCCATTTTCTAATTTTGTTCCTGAAAGTTTTAAAAGGAGCTACAGTATTCACATGAATAAACTTATAAACTTCCCACACTGCTGTTTTAGTCGCATCATCAGCCCATTTTCTCATATGTGGTTTAAATAATTCTTCATCACTTAATGAATCAATCATTACATATATAGAATTAATATTTTCATTTAATTTAAATTTTAACTCTTGCAATGATAAATAAGCGTAGGTATCTGTGAACCATTGATATAATTCACCAAGTTGATTCCATTTGAATTCATCCGATGGTGTCTTTACTTGAAGCCCATTTCTTTCATCTTCTTCCCATTTAAGAACTAAAGTTGTCCATCCCACCTGATAGGCAAGATTTTCTGCCGGCGTTCTGTCAACTTCATCAATTCTTTTATCTTTTAAGCTTTCTGGAATATTATCAAATTCTGCAATATACTTCTCAAATGTTTTATTTATTTCAGTTTTGAGTTCTTCTTTATTTTCGTATACTCGCATAAAATTACCTCCACAACTTCTGATTTATCAATTCCCTGATTTAAACTGACATTATTTTCTCGTTTATACCTTGCAATAATGCTATAATTGACGCTCCAACCATCGGTATCCCATAAGGACTAAGTAAAAATCCTATAATTTAGGCTTCTATACCTATGGTAACCTCTTTTTGTAAAAAAGAGGCTATTGCTCCAAATATACAAAACATCATCAGCAAGTACAGTATTACTGTTCCTATGCCAAGTAAAAATGAAAGAACTGCGGTGAGGATACTTAACAACAAGCTAATTGGAAATAAGATAATTTTTAATATCCATCTCATAAATACCCTCCATTTCTACTAAATCATTTTAAAATGTCTTAAAGCATCCATGATAGCTTCTTCTTTTTCAGGCGTACACTGTGGGATAGCCTGATTATCTTTTTTAGATTTATTATAATGTTCTCTCATTTCAATCCCACATTTCTTTTTAATTTGTGCAATATAAAGTGTAGAAACTTTTAGTCCAAATTTTTCTAATACATACTCCTTGATTTGAGCGTATGTTGCTTTACTCTCTGCACTTGTCAAATCAAGCTAATCCAGCTTAATTTCAACATCTATATGCTTATCGACATCAAGTTTGGACAATAACACTACCGTCTCTACATGCGGTGAAAGTTTCTTCGTTATACTAAATAGCGAAACTGAAACGTTTTGCAAAAAAGTATATACTCCACTTAGGGGGGATAGCCTTTACCCCACATGATAATCTATCTGTTTTCTAAAATGTCAGCAGCATCTGCATCCCAGTCTTCCTCCGCCCGTCTTTCTTCGCTATATCCCATTGTTTCGCAATCATCCATTATCCTTAGCACAAACTCATTAACAGCCTCTTTGACAGCTTCCTTATTGCCATCATCTAATGAATCTTTTACTACTGGCATATAACCGGTCTGCTCCAAGTTGTATTCCGCTTCGCCATTAACGTATTCAATACTTTCAGTAGCAACATCTTCATCATTTCCTCCAACTACACTTATTTTCAGTACACTTGTTGCTCCCTCAGAATCATCAATATCTACCAGTCCATATACATTTAAAAGTTCCTGCCGTCCATTAAATATTGTAAACAAAAGCTGTTCATCCATTTCATCTTTTAGAGAGTTTATTTCGTTAACATCCAACACTTCATTAAAGTATAGAATTTCATGTATATCTCTATAAATATCCCTTATCACTTTTCTAAATAAAGCCAATATCTTTTTTCTATCCCTTATTGATATTCCTGCTTCAGACTGTACTATTTCTAAATGTGCTTCTCGTTCATATTCTTTTTGATCCTCTATAGCTTGCAAAGTCTCTTCTACTTCTTCAGAACGATTTTCACTATCGAATTTTCTAACAGCTTCCTTTATATAACCTCTAAACGCATGAGTGTCATATAACATTTTCTCTTTTGCGGAATAATCCAACAATTTATTGTGTGCAACATGATTCCTATTCGCTATAAAACTTGTTAATGAGGTTTGGAATTCCTCCGGCTTATCAATAAAAGGAATAAAAAACTTGTCCCAAATATTGTATTTTTTAGTGTATTGATTTCTCAGAAAATCCAATGCAGATTTCATTTTATCCAATTGGGTTGTTGAAAAAATTTTACTTTTAATTCTCTTTTGAACTTCTGAATCAGATGACATGGCATCAGTATATATATCTGACTGTACAGTATCCATCAGCCCTTCTAAAGTGACCGTATACAAATTCACATCAATATTGGCAAAATTAGGAACATTTCTTTTCACATTATCTGCATTTAATTCAATACTGGCACTTAACTTGGAAAACTCTGGTCTATCATGCCACTCAGCCCCAAAATTATCAATCATCACTTTACTTACAAATGCTCGAAGTTCATTTTCTGCCATATAGATTTCTGAATAAACTTCTCTTGATAACCATAAAGATTGGCTATCACTAATCCACACACATTTATACCAATCTCGTACCATGCTATTTTTAATAGCAAGTTTCAATTTTTCCAAAAAAGCATCATAACTTTGTTCGCTTTTATGACATGAATTCTTATATCCTATTTCTACCGTTAATTGCACATTCCATTCATATGTATCTTGTTGGAATATTACTATATACTTATTTACTGGTCCTGATACTTCAAACTCATGATGACCTATTCTTTCTGTACATCCAATATAACGCCACTCACATTCTATAGCTATTCTCGTCATTGCTCTCTGCATTATAGTTTTGCAATATTCATCTGTAATATCATGTCTACATACAACTTTAACATCATCTCCAAAGGGGCCTTCTGTTTCTTCGACACATTGAATTTTATTTATATCTTTTATATCAATTAATTTAAACTCTATTTCATATCCCATACTAGCACCTCTCATGGATAATAATACAAAAACTGTTCATGACATAATTATACATAAAAAAATCAATCGGAAAACACTCCAATTGATTTTTTTCATTTATTCAACAGGAACCATAACTTTGTTCACATTATGGATTTCTATCGGCAACAAGTTAGAGTATGTCTGTAGTATATTATCATACAAATTCCCTTTATACCCTTTGGCTTCAATAGTAAATGCTACAAAATACTTAATATTTTCATGCTCATACCCATTTCTTCCAATCGCATGCAATGTTAAAAATGGGTTTAACAATGATGTTGCTCTCATAGATTTGGTTTTCTTTATAACAGTATCCCATTTTAAATCTTTATTTCTAAGTGCATTCTCACTTTTATCTTTTTTTGCAGCACCACTTACAGGTAATTCCGACATTTTATATCCTTGCTCCAATAATTTTTCCATCTGCTGTGCATCTTCTGTTTTTGTAAGATTTAGCTTTATTGTCTTTTTCCCTTTTTTCGAAAAGTTAAACACCGCACTGTTAGGATAAAATGTATCTTCTATACAGTTATTGGTATATGCATCCGTATCTGTTATATCCTGATTAACAATAGTTGTTATCGTCCATATAACACTCACATTTCCTGTTGATTGATTAACTCCAGGTGAAAAAATAGGTAATTTAACCGTACTCGCAGCAGGCAAATCTCCCGAATATAGTATTGTCACTTTATTTCCAATACATTTTAAAATATCATCAACATCCTCTTTACCAAATCCATATCCACATTCATTATCCCGCACCCCAGACATAGAGGTCGCATTATGAATCAATAATGTTCGTCCCAAATGTGGAGTAATTGATGGTGAATGTGCCATCATCTGACCAATTTTTCCCGTTGCCACAGGAGTTGCCAAACTTGTCCCTGCACTAATACCAACCTTATCATTACCTCTTCCAACAACAATGAACGGCCGTTCCTGACTGCCACCAAACTCTAACAAATCAGGTTTTGTTTTCGCTCCTTCTCTTCCAGGACCTACACTGCTATAATCTGCTCTGATTTTTTCACCAAACAAATTATATGTATATGCTCCCACCGCAAGTCCATTTACCATATCAGACGGGGTTTGAATACGGTTCAAATACTCCCCTCTATTACCATCATTACCGACAGCAGTACAAAAAAGCGGGTTAATTTCTCCTTCCTCTACATTATATGTCAGACGATCCAATGCATATGTAAATCGACTTATATTATCATCCAAAATCGGTTCTTTAGGACCAAATGATAAGTTATATAATTTTATATCTTTACGTTCAGCTACAACAGCTTCAATTTGATCAATAGTTTCGTACATTCCATGTACCGATTCAGCATCTCGTGTACTCGTTATCTGTGTTTCAGCTGGCAACACTCTAAATGACTCCACGAATACAGAGGGATTTTTCAATTCATCTGATGGGGTTTTTCCACCTAAGTGACCATGCAATATAGCTCCACACACTGAATTCCCATGTTGTAACGAATTTGATGTGGCCGTTGTATTTACTACATCATTTTCCTTTGCATAACCTTTTAACAAGACATGATCTTCAATTATACCACCATCAAACATTCCTACTGTTATATTAGAACGCATTTTCTTTTTTGCCGGCCTAGGGCCTTCCACTTCCTGCACCATTCGCATTGGTTCAAGATCAATATCTCCCATAGGGTGCAAAGACCTCAATGGATTAAACTTTTCAATAGCTGCTATTATTTCCCGATCGCAAACTGCACTGATAAAAGTTAAACCTTTTTCATAGCTTTTTATCTTTATTTCATTTGAAGATAAACCTGAAATTTCCATAAATGCATCTATCATTTTCTGGACACTATTTTCCAAAGGATGAAGAACAATTTCTATTGTTCCTTTCGTCCAATCCTCTGTCAATCCCTGAACCTTCTCCTCGCTACTTAGCAGGTCTATATTCTTTATAGACTGTATCTGTCTTCTCCATTTTTCTACAGTATCCTTACTTCCATTTCTCAGTGTTTTTTCTAATTTATCTATTCCTGCATTTTTTGCCTTGACAAAATACAATTTTGCATCTTTTTTTTCGCCATTTTCATCTACAAAGGCATATTTTCTTCCACCTATAATCTGCATGTCTTCCGATATCATCAAAGAATCTGGAACATATGATTTTGCTTCCAATTTAGGCTCCAATCGAATACACAGAACTTTTTCATCCAAAAATATTTCTTCTTTATCTTCGATCTTCTTTTTGATATTATTCAAATCATTGCAAATATTTATTTTTGCGTCGTTATAATCATGCGGCCATTCTTTAGGTGGAAAATTAATTTTTTTACTAATCGGCTCTACATATAATTCTCCATTTGCAATAATGGGATATTTTCCTTTTTCCATATCATCACTCCTTTATATATCTTCCAACTGATGCCGATGAAATCATAGTAATATTTGAAATATCTCTCAACGATAATTCTGGAAATTCATTCTTTATCCGCTTACATAATTGAACTTTTTCATTTCGATCTTTTAATTCAATTATGCGGCAGCACTCTCTCAAAGCAAGTATATCTGGCTTGTCATCGCGATTCATCACCATCTGACGCTTTATATGTTCACATAGTTTACAAATTTCAGAAGCAGAAACAGTTTCTGTATTTCCAACAATGAACTTTATTGTATCACTTTTCATCTCACCGAACTTATTACCCAATGTTCTCTCAACAAGTTTCCTGCGTTCTTCCTTTCCAGGCATAGGGATTTCTATATTCCTGTCGAATCGCCTCCATATTGCTTTATCCAATATCTCTGGGTGATTAGTAGCACCTACAATCACACAAGTAACCGGACACTCTTCCAATTCTTTTAGAAGGACATTTACCAACCGTTTAAGTTCTCCTAAATCTCCCATATCATCTCTTCTTTTTGCAATAGCATCTAACTCATCCAAAAACAAAATAACATTTTGGGATTTAGCATAGTCAAATATACTTTTTATATTTTGTCCACTTCTACCCAAGTAACTTGATATCGATGTTGCCAAATCAACCGTCACTATTGGTAAATTAAGTTTATAAGAAAGCCATTTTGTTATATACGTTTTACCTACCCCTGGTTTTCCGCTCAATAATATACTATTAGGTGGAACAATATCCTCTTCCAAAAATCTTTCCAACAATTCGCGTTCTAGCAAAAAATCCTTTAGTTGATGCCAAACCTCTGGCGATAATATCGGTTCTTCTACCATTATCGGTTCTTCTACCTTCACCAATTGGCTTCGAGTTTCTCTATCAACTGGAGCGGGAGTCAAATCCAATGTTCTCAATGTGTCAGCCCCCACACTGCTATTGGCGGTTATTTGCATAATTTCCGATGCTATTTGAGGATACTCTTTTTTTATTTTTCTCCCTATCATGAGAGAAATCGATTCTACAGCCTTCTTATCATTATTTAATGCTGCTCTTATTAATTTAGGAATCAATTCATATACTACCATTTATATCATTTTCCTCTTTTTTATTTTTTGATACATTAAAATTATACTGTTTTATCAACATTTTGTCAATCTTATTGTATCAATTTTATTTTAATTTATTTTTGATACACTTTTAAAGCCGATCAGGAATCGCAACTCCCAATCGGCATCTTTTCTTACTCCTCTTCATTTTTACATCAAATCTCCGTTCCATCCAGGAACACTACCAACAATGTTCCATCCCCAAAAGCCTTGATGTGGTCCAGTGTTTTCAGCATGAAGTCCGTGTCCATCTCCGTCAAAGGCTCTGCCTCATCAGTATATTCTATGAACTTCTCTGCCCGATAACCTTCCAAGAGGTTCTCGCTCTGCAGCTGTTCCGTCCACTGCCCCATGAAATCCTCTCGATTCTCCACCAACGCATTCCACGCCATCAGATATGCCTTTATCAGCGTTTCTTCCTCCACGTGGCGGTTGGCACATCCCATGACTTCTTTTACCTTGTATCGTTCACTGCACGCGTTTGTCATTGCGATAATCCCTGCACAACCTCTTCCTGTGGCAGAATGATTTATGTTTATCCCGAAAAAACCTTAGAGCATACCCCCGGTTTGGAGCGTGGCTCACAAGAATGGGATGGCACTTACAAAATCCGGGTAAATGTTGAAAAATCAATCAACCACTTTAAAGACAGTTTTTGTGTCGCTAATCGAAAAACAACGAACGAAAAAACTTCATGCAGATTTACTTCTTGCTGGTATATCACAGTTATTAACTGTAGTTGTTGCCGACAAAATCCATCAACGACAATACATCAGAAGTCTAAAGTCTTTCATAGCCTAGGACTTACCAACTTCATAAAACCAGAGGCTTATTAAAGTGCGCCTAAAATGTTCTGTTATCCACTTTTCATTTCAGGATTCGTGCAAAGCACGAATCCTTCCCTGTTTAAATTCAAGATTGCGAACGAGCTTAACGAGTTTCGCAATTACCTATTTATGTACTTTCTGAGTTCCTTGCTTATCTATCGGGTTTGCGTGAATCTACAGGAACGGCTTTCAATCCAAATACAAGGGTTTAAGTGGTAAGCGAACTGAACGAAGTAAAGGAGCATTAAGGAACGCCCCTTGTATTCGGATCGGAAGCTGTTACGATTCACAGTAGCAAACCGATAAGCAAGGAACAGAGTACATATAGGAAGCAGAAAATAAGAAGCAATGGACACCGAAAAAAAGGGGTTCCCTGGTGAACCGATTGGCAAAGGGGATTATAATATATCCGCTTTCTGCCCCGCATTAAGACATTCATTTTCCAAAGAAAAAGGATGTCAGGGGCAAGTGGTCGCAGGATTTCGGGGAGACCAACGCCAGAAGTGGCGGTGCTTGGAATGGTGTTATAAAAAATCTTAGAAAATTTTTTAATTTTGTTGACTATGTTGGTATATAATGATAGTATATACTTAGAGTATATACTATAATTATATACTACTCTGTAGAAAGGAAGTAATCAATTATGGCAAAGCGTTTATTCTCAACAGATAAAAGAGCCGAAACAATTCTTTCTTATCTTCGTGAAAAAGAAGAAAATGTATCAGGTTATATCAGCAATGCAGTAGTAGACGAAACTCTGCCAGTTTACAGTCAGCTTCGTGTAGAAGCATTGTATTTATTAGATTTTATTACTGATGGTGCAAAAGACTGGACTGGTAATAAGTTAATCATTGCAACTGGAGAAGATGAAATTCAATATCATACTCGCTCAACAATCGGACGAGGTGTTGAATGGCTCAAAAGAAATCATCATATTAAAAATGTAAATGTTTTGAGGGATGTTATCAGTCATTATAACACTGGTCCTTGGAGTGGCGGAACTTTAATGAATAACTTGAATGAATATGTAAAAGGCAACATGGAAATTGTTAGAACAAAGCTTAAAGAAATCGACTCCGATTATAACGATTTTCATATTGGATTAGGAAGCCTTGGAAGAGATGTTCTTGACCACTGGGATGTACTCTGGGATTGGAACGAAGCATACAACCTTATCAGTTCCGTTGTTTATTGTGAAAAGCCACTCGGAAACATTGACCCTTTCATTGCAATAAGATTATTGCAGATGATGGAAAATCAGTTTATCGTTGAAGCCATCGGCGAAAAGAAATAATTATGAAATATTGGAATATAAGAAAAAGGCTACAGATGTTGGTAGCATCTGTAGCCGGATTACAAATCAAATATTTGATTGTAATATGTTTTCACAGACATTATCATATCAAATTTTCTTGATTTTTTCAATCAATTCTTATTTATTCCACACGCAAAACAAGACTGAATACGGCAATAATATCCGTAGGATAATTGCACCTTTTTTCACAGAATTGGCGTTCTGAAAAGGGCATAAAAGACAGTCACAATATCAACCACCTGCCGAACGGAATACGGGGCAGAAATGCCCCTGTTCCATATTAAAAGAAAGCGGAGGAATATCATATTATGGCAAAAACAATCCAAGAACAGATAGCAGAAATGGAAGCTCGTTGCAAATGTCAATATAAAAATGTAGCTTTTTTATCATATAAGAATGTAGAAAAACCTACACGCTTATATGATATTTTTTGTATTTTAATTTTCCTCAATCATGTATTGCATCTGATCCTTTAGTCTGTATGATGGTCCATTTATGTTTATCACAGAACAGTGGTGCAGCAGTCTGTCAAGCAAAGCGTTAGTCAGTACTGGTTCCTGAAATATATCAGACCACTTTGAAAATGGACTGTTTGTTGTTATTACTGTTGACAGCTTTTCGTATCGTTTTGCTATGAGATTAAAGAACAGATTGGCTGAATCGACATCCATCTTCTGATAACCAAGTTCATCTATTATCAGCAGCTTGTATCTGCAGAACCACTTGATTCTTGTCTCAAGTCTGTTTTCTAAAGCTGCTTTTTTCAGTTGTGATATTAAATCCTGAAATGTTATAAAATATACACAGTATCTGTGCTTTGCAGCTTCTATTCCGATGGATACCGCAAGATTGGTTTTGCCTACTCCTGGAGTTCCGCAAAATATGATATTCTCAGCATTTTCTATAAATCGCAGTGTCATAAGATCCATGATTTTGGACTTATCCAGTGATGGCTGGAAACTGAAATCAAATTCACTAATTTCCTTTAAAAATAGAAAATTAGCTACCTTTACACAGCCTGTTATTGCCTGCTGTTTTCTAAAATCAATTTTACTGTCTGTAAGCTCACATAAAGCATCCAGAGCTGTTTTTTCTCCATCTGCAATCATATCCAGATATGTGTCTATATTTTCCTTGAATCTTAATAATTCCAGTTTCTCAAGATTATTTATTAAATTGTTATATGTATTCATCAATTCTCCTTGTCTGTATCGAATGGTAATTCAGTGGTTGTGGAGACATTCATATCTGGTTTATGAGAATCTTCGGGAAGTATAGTTTCTCTCCGATCATCTAATCCCCAGTCTTTTGCCATTTGTGCCATATCCTTATATATCTTGTCTTTGTAATTATCATAAAGGAACTCAAATCCATCTTTGCAAAGAATTGATGGCGAATTATCCATGCGCATGCAGTCTTCCATAACACAGTCATATGCAAGATTTCTGCACATATCTGATTTCATGGAATATTTGATGTGTGATATGAATAGTTCCCGGTCATCAATGTAGGGAAGCACTTCATTTATGTCTTTTCTGAAAGTTACTTTATCTGTGTCTGACAAATGTGCATAACTATTTATAATCCATCTCCCATAATCACTCTGGTTAATATAGGCTATAAGTGCTTCCTCAGATTTTACTGCATCTTTTTCAGTCACAGTGACTTTCCGGCTATCTAATAATCTGTCCATCATCTTTAGATTTCCTGTAACTACTGTTTCCATGTCTGCATCATTAATTTTGTCTTTCATCAGCTGCTCATAGTGGTACTTTTTATAATTGACAGGATTGTCATTTAATGCGTGAATTGTTACAAGTTTTCCGTTATAATATATGTAAAGCTTGTTGTCTAAGCAGTCCACTGTAACTTCTTCGTCAATGAGCTTTGGGTCAACTGAGTATCTGTTGCCATTAAAGCGGATAAGTGCTTCAGATGACACTCTGTATCTATTTGGTGTGAGATAGGTGTCAATAATGCTTTTATGCGGAAGTGGTTTCAGATACTCTTTTTCTTTGTAAAAGAGCGCTGTCGGAGACATTTTTGTCTCCTGATTAATTGATATGTTCATGTCTTTATTAACTGCACTGATAAGCACCTCCAGTTCTTCTATTGTTTCGAATTCGCCTTCATAAGCCCTGATCCAGTCAATTATCTTATTTCTTGCTTCTACAGTTCCTTTAGTCTGCGGTGAGCGTGCTTTACACAGCCGCACTTTAAAGCCAAAGTCTTTTGCCATCTGCATGATGGAATCTGTAGGCTTTTTGGGTGTTACATTTGTATTGGAAACTGTCGCCATGTTGTCAAAAAGTAATTCTTTTGGAACGCCTCCAAACTTTCTGAAACTATTAATAAGCCCTCTTGCAACATCATCGAATCTTTTTTGTGCGGTCATTTCAAGATGGGCATATCTTGAATATTTCAGTGTTGTATGCAGAACGTTTATAACGAATTTCTCGCCATATATGTTAGTAATGCTGATATCCTCCTTCCAATCTACCTGTGCCTGTTCTCTCGGATTTTTTTCAAATCTTGGATGCCCATGTGTTCTGGCTTTGGGTTTTAGTTTGTTGACAGTTACATATCTGTTAAAGTTTGAATATGAACCTATTCGGTTTACACCATATTTCTTTAACATGAACTGATATACCCCCTGAACTGTAATTCTTTTGATAGCCAGTTTGTCTTTTATTTCATTCCTGTATTCATCTAATTTACTTCCTTTGTTTCGCTTATCAGGCCTCCCTTCATAACCATTGTGGTATTTTTTAACTGTCCGCCAGTCCATTCCATACTTTCTTCCCAGAGCAGCATAGTTGGGCTTGGTATCAAGACTATCCATAACTGCCAGTTCTCCTTTAAGATTGTTTTTCATGCAGTGTTCACCTCCAAAAGGAAGTGTAACAATACATCTATAAATACAAAATAAGAATGTAGGTTTTCCGACATTTTTATATGTCATAATTCCTACATTCTTATATTAGCATTTGCAAATGTGGATGCTCCGCGTTTAGGTTAATGAATGTCCTTAAGGACACCGCCTATCATGTGGATCAGACAGGATAGGCATTTTTATTTTATAAGCTGTCATCAGCATGTCTTCCCGCTATGCGTTCTTTCAGTTTTTTCAAAATTGCCATAACATCTGGCTGTGTCGGTGTAAATTTAACACCTCTCTTTAGCATATGTGACTGAAAACAATCCTAAATATGCTAACCGCATTATTAGACAGCTTAAGTCCTATGCTAAAGCTCATAACTTCGATGATTCTTATGATCCTTACAAGGCAGCCTATTCCTCTATGCCCACATCCGCCGCTGCTAACCATGAAGTAAAGCAACAGCATGTGAATGGTCATTTCTGCTATGCTTATAAATTTGGCATTACGACCAATGGGCTTGGCATTGTTCGCTCCATTGATTTTTATAACAAGGATTATCTGGTTTCTCATCCTGACATCATTGTTGAAAAGAAAGCAAAATCTCCTGATGAAGATAAATCACTTGCCGATTCCAAAGCCCTGATTCCAACCCTCAAAGATTTCAAAGAACGGCACCCTCTTATCCATCCCAAGATATTTCTTGGTGATGCTGCCTTTGATACGATTGAAATCTACAAATTCTTATTTGAAGATTTTAAATTTCAAAAGGCATTCATCCCTTTAAAGGTAAAACTTTCACTGGATAACGTGGATTACACATTCAATGAAAATGGTATTCCCTGCTGTCCTCATGATCCTTCACTTCCTATGAAACGAGAAGGCAGCAAGTCTCACTTAAGAAGTAATCTTCCAACCATGAAATTCGTATGTCCCAAAATGAAATGGGAATACAACCGCGAAGACAAGTCAAAGCGACGCTTTTGTCATTGCGATAATCCCTGCACAACCTCTTCCTGTGGCAGAATAATTTATGTTTATCCCGAAAAAACGTTAGAGCATACCCCGGTTTGGAGCGTGGCTCACAAGAATGGGATGGCACTTACAAAATCCGGGTA
>ERZ779869.1711-NODE-1711-length-19628-cov-3.116998_pt1 | contig 19628 bp, 17 predicted proteins | sample MGYA00511557_ERZ779869 | MGnify/ENA primary metagenome ERZ779869 (study PRJEB29588, sample SAMEA2154620) | human gut metagenome | biome: human gut; feature: human-associated habitat; material: faeces | place: Denmark | collected 2008/2010 ... | reverse complement strand
CTGTCCTACTGGCAGGTGATCGCAGAACGGTATCCCGCATTGGGAGAAAGGATCACGATCGGAACATTTCCGACAGAATTTAAGGGGTTATTCGGAAATCGTAATTTTTACATAAAAGATGAAAGAGGACACATGATCGCAAAGGCTTATTCTGTATGGGTATTTCTTGATACAGAGACCGGACGGCCGGTAAGACCGGAGGAAAAAGACATAAAGCCATACGGCATGGGCGAGGCACTGGATATGCCTTATGAGGGAAGAAAAATCTCCCTGCCGGAAGAAACTGAAGTCCTGGAGGCATTCCCGGTACGTCGTTATCATATTGATACGAATGAGCATGTAAATAACTGCCAGTATGTGCAGATGGCACTGGAATTTCTTCCGGCTGACCGCCAGTTCAGACAGATCCGTGTGGAGTATAAGAAATCGGCGGTGCTGGGAGATGTCATTTATCCGAAAAGGAGCAGGGAGGAAGAACGGACGATTATTGAACTATGTGCGGAGAATGGAAGGCCATATGCAGTTGTAGAATTTAAATAGAGCAGACTTCCATTCCATTTGATGAATAAAATAAATAGAGCAAACTTCCGTCACATTTGATACACAAAAGATTCACAAACTTCTGATAACGTTGACAGGTAAAAAAGAAACTCTGTATTATGCGGAGAGAAATAGGAGGATGGAGACTTTGATAGAAGTAAAGAATCTGGTGAAAAAGTACGGAAATCATTTAGCTGTAGATCACCTGAATTTTACCATTGAAGAAGGGCATATCTACGGCTTTTTAGGTCCTAACGGAGCCGGAAAGTCTACGACCATGAATATCATGACGGGATATCTCGGAGCTACAGAAGGGGAGGTGCTGATCAACGGGCATGATATTTTAAAAGAGCCAGAGGAGGCGAAAAAGCAGATCGGATATCTGCCGGAGCTTCCACCGCTGTATATGGATATGACGGTCAGGGAATATATGGAATTTGCCGCAGAACTGAAGAAAATTCCGAAGGAGAAGAGAGCTGAGTCTATTGAGGATGTGGAAAAGCTTGTAAAGATCAAAGATGTGGAAAAGCGTCTGATCAAGAATCTGTCCAAAGGATACCGGCAGAGGGTCGGACTGGCACAGGCTGTGCTGGGATTCCCGGAGATCATTATTCTGGATGAGCCAAGTGTAGGTCTTGACCCGAAGCAGATTATTGAGATCCGTGAACTGATCCGTAAACTGGCGAAGAAGCATACAGTTATCTTAAGTTCTCATATTCTGGCAGAAGTAAGAGAAGTGTGTGACTATATCATGATCATTTCCAAAGGAAAGCTGGTTGCCAGTGATACACCGGAGAATCTGGAACGTTACCTGGGTGAGTCCGGGCTGATCGAGATTGAGACCAGGACAGAAGCTTCCAAAGTAAAAGAAGTACTGAAAAATGTACCTGGAATTGAAAAGGTTTCGGTGAAGACAGATGCCAGTGGCATAACAAGCGGACAGATCCGGGAGAAGAGAGGACAGGATATCCGGGAAGAACTCTTTACGACATTTGCAGAAAAGAAGATGCCGCTGCTGAAACTGAATGCGGTTCAGGTCAGCCTGGAGGATGTATTTATGGAACTGACCCAGAGCGACAAGGCTGCAGAAGAATTTGCCAGAAAGGCAAAAGAGGCAGAAAAGGGGGAAGTAAGCAATGCTGGCGATTTATAAAAGAGAATTGAAGTCCTATTTCCAGTCTATGGTGGGATGTGTATTTGTGGCATTCCTTCTGGTATTTACGGGCATTTATTTTGTTGCATATAATCTGTCTGCGGGATATCCGTATTTTTCCTATTCGCTGGCAGGATCTCTGATCGTATTTATTGTCGGGATTCCGCTGATCACGATGCGAAGCTTTTCAGAAGAAAGGAAAAATAAGACGGATCAGCTTCTGCTGACCGCACCGGTGAGTCTGTGGAAAGTAGTTCTTGGAAAGTATCTTGCAATGATCACAGTGATCGGAATCCCGAGTGTGATCTTCTGCATTTATCCGCTGATCATCAAATCCCAGGGAACAGCATACCTTGGAGTGGACTATATTTCTATTCTGGTATTTTTCCTGCTTGGATGCGTATTTGCAGCGATCGGAATGTTCCTGTCTTCGCTGACAGAAAGTCAGATTATTGCATTTATCAGTACATTTGGTATCCTTTTGATCCTGTATTTATGGAACGGAATCCTGACACTGCTTCCGAGTTCGGCTGTCAGTGGGCTGGTGGGAGTTCTGATCGTGCTTACGATCGTTGCTTTCTATATTTTCCATATGACATCGAACCTGATGCTTGCAGGAGGGCTGGAAGTGATCGGAGTTGCTGCGGCAGTCATTGCTTATTTTGTAAAATCTTCTTTATTTGAGAATCTTCTCTCCAAAATGTTTGGAAGACTGGCACTGTCGGATGTATTTACAGATATCACATCCAACAGTATTGTAGACGTGACGGGAATCGCACTTTATCTGTCACTGATCGCAGTCTTTGTATTTCTTACAGTGCAGTCGATTCAGAAAAGACGTTGGAGTTAGGAGGTTTGGATCATGGAGAAATTAAAAAGTAAAAAAGGAAACTTAAAAAGAATGTTCCATACTTCCGGAACAAAGCATGGTTCCTACAGTGTAGGAATGACGGTGCTGGTTGTAGCAGTCATTATCGTATTGAATCTGGTCGTCGGTCAGATTCCGGAAGCATACAGAAATATTGATGTCAGCAGTACAAAGATTTATGACATTTCCGATACATCGAAAGATCTGCTGAAAGGTCTGGATGATAAGATTGATATGAAAGTACTGGCAGTCAAAGATGAGACAGATGACAGGATCACAACATTTATCAGTAAATATGCGGCACTGTCGGATAAGATCAAGGTGGAATGGATCGACCCGGTTCTGCATCCGTCAGCTTTGACAGAATACAATACTTCACAGAATACGATCTATGTATCCTGCGAGGCAACAGGAAAGTCGACAACCATTTCTTTTGATAAGATCCTGGTATCAGATTCTTCTTCTTATTACTATTCAGGTTCATCGAGTTATACCTCCTTTGATGGTGAGGGACAGCTCAGCAGTGCGGTAAACTATGTGACCAGTGATGTCCAGAAGAAGATCTATACTGTAACAGGACATGGAGAGGACTCCCTTTCTACAACGATCACGGATCTGATGACAAAGAATAATTATACAACCGAGGAGCTGAATCTTCTGATGACAGATTCTATACCGGATGACTGTGACCTTCTGTTAATGGATGGTCCGACCAATGATCTTTCTGATGATGAAGTCAGCCTCTTAAGCGGATATCTTGGAGAAGGCGGCAAGGTGATGTGTCTGCTGGGAGATACCGGACTTGCTTCTTTACCGAAACTTGCAGGACTTCTGAAAGATTATGGAATTGAAGGAGCAGACGGTTATATCGCAGATCCACAGAGATGCTATCAGAATCAGCCGTATTATATCTTCCCGGTAATGAATTTATCTGGTGATATGGCAGACGGAATCAGTTCCCAGATGGTACTTCTGATGAATTCCCGTGGACTGACGACAACGGATCCGGCAAGAGATACGATCACAACGAGTGCCTTTATGACAACCTCTGAGCAGGCATATGCAGTGACAGAAGAAGATCAGAAGCAGGGAACGTATGATCTGGGAGTGGTTGCAACTGAAACTATCAGTTCCGACAGTGACTCATCCGATGATACCTCATCCGACAGCGATTCTTCCACAGATACTTCATCAGACGACAGTACTGAGAGCAAAGAGAGCAGACTGACGGTTATTTCCGCAGGAAGCCTGATCGATCAGCAGATCACGGATGCATTTTCACAGCTTGAAAATACGCAGGTATTTATGAATGCAGTGACAGCAAACTTTGAGGGTGTGACAAATCTTTCCATCGAGGCAAAGAGCCTGACAACAGAGTATAATACAGTTCAGCATGCAGGCGGATTCAGTATTCTTGTTGTATTTGGTATTCCGGCAGTCATTCTGATCGGTGGCTTTGTCGTATGGTTCAGAAGAAGAAAGGCCTGAGGTGTCAGTATGAAAAAGAAAAAAGGACCATTGATTTTAACAGGAGTGCTGGTCATCCTTTTGATTCTTTATTTTGGACTAAGCTCCTGGAATAAAAAGCAGGATAAAAAAGAAGAAAAAGAAACGGTCAAAGTGACGGATTTGGATGAGTCAACGATCACTGCGATCAAGTATCAGGTGGCAGCAGGCGAGATGTCTTTTGAAAAAGATGGAGATACCTGGTATTATTCAGAAGACAAGGATTTCCCGTTAAAGCAGAGTGAGCCGGAGAAGATCGCAAAGGCGGCTGCCCAGATCACCGCAGACCGGAAACTGGAGGATGGAGACAGCCTGGATGCATATGGACTGGATGACCCGAATTATTCCATCGAGATCACGGAAGAAGACGGAACAGTAACAACAGTCAGCTTCGGAGATTCAACCGGAACAGATTATTATGTAACGGTGGGAGATACCGGTGTTGTCTATACGGTCGCATCCAGCGTGCTGGATGATTTCAAGACGGAGTTGTCTGACCTTGCACAACTGGATGAATATCCAAGCATTGGCAGCGGCAATCTGAAAAAAGAAGTGATCACGGAAAATGGAACGACGACAACCTATGATTCAGAAAATGAAGATCAGGAAGAAGAGATTGCCGCGGTTGCAGGTGGACTGGGGGCGGTGTCACTGACAACGGTTGCTGATTATTCTGTGGAAGATGCAGACCTGGCAGGCTATGGACTGGATGAAGCCAGCCGGATCACGGTAGAGGCTGCTTATACAAAGGATGATGATGAAAAGACGATGAAAATGTATATCGGCAGTGAAGATGGAAGTGGAAACCGTTATGTCATGCTGGATGGATCGAAGATTGTCTATCAGATTTCAGATGAAGTATGCAAAAATATTCTGAATCAGGAATAATTTTAGATTTATTTAATTGACTTTGATTGAAAAACGGAGCAGAATAGAATCCATATTAATTCAAGACAGGAAGTGCAGATCATGAAAGAAAAGTTTATGCGGTTTATGCAGGGAAGATACGGTGTGGATCAGTTATCGAAAGCATTGCTGGTGATCGGTCTGATCAGTATATTGCTGGCTTCGTTTTTCAGGGGAAGTCTTGTCGGGACATTTTTTTACTATGTCGGATGGTTCCTGATCATCTACTGTTATTTCAGAATGTTTTCAAAGAATGTATCGAAGCGTTATGCGGAGAATCAGGCGTATCTTGCAAAGTCATACAAGATCCGTTGCTTTTTTGCAAAGCAGAAAGATCTGTTCCGGCAGAGAAAGCAGTATCATATTTATAAATGCCCGGGATGCAGTCAGAAGATCAGGATTCCAAGAGGCAAAGGAAAGATTGAGATCTGTTGTCCGAAGTGTGGCACAAAGTTCATTAAAAAGAGCTGAGAAAGTGTAGGCAGAATGCAGGAAAGCGGGCAGTGGAAAAAGAGAATGAGAGGAAATTAAGAAAAAGATGTCAGATCCATATCAGATTTTAGGAGTAGACCGGAGCACATCGGACGAGGAGATCAAGAAGGCATACAGAAAGCTGAGCCGTCAGTATCATCCGGATGCGAATATCAATAATCCTCATAAAGATGAGGCAGAGGCTAAGTTCAAGGAAGTCCAGCAGGCGTATCAGCAGATCATGGATGAGCGTGAAAAAGGCTACTCTTCGTCGGGAGCAGGAGGCGGTTCACAGGGCAGCGGATACGGTGAGTATGGTCCGTTTGGCGGCTTTGGCGGTTTTGGAGGTTACGGGAATTTCGGTGGCTACGGAAACGGGACTTCCGGAAGAACAGCAGGTATGAGTGAGGAAGATGCACATCTGCAGGCGGCAGCCAATTATATCAGAAGCGGACATTTCAGGGAGGCACTGAATGTCCTTGACGGAATTGCAAACCACAGTGCCTTATGGTATTTTCTGAGTGCTTCTGCAAATTCGGGACTGGGCAATAACGTGACGGCACTGGAGCATGCCAGGGAGGCTGTCCGGCTTGATCCTCAGAATATGCAGTATCAGATGCTGCTGCAGCGGCTGGAAGGCGGTGGAAGCTGGTATCAGACACGACAGACGATGTATGGATTTCCGGGTACATTTGATAACAGCTATTGCGTGAAGTTATGCGTGGCAAATCTGATGTGCAATCTTTGCTGTGGCGGAAGCGGTCTCTGCTGCGGCGGAGGTAATTATGGCGGAGGCACCGGAACATTTCTGTAAAGTGCAGGAAAGAAATGTAACAATTCTTAATGAAAGCGTTCATCTTTTTTAAAATTTGTATCTTATAATAGGCATCAGTCGGGTAAGAAGCATCAGTCAGGAGTTTTCCCCGGCTGATGTTTTTTCTATATGGATTGATTCATGATCCGGGAAAACCCTATTACGAATGAGGAGCAGATAATAGATGGAAGAACACAGAAGAAATCGTCAGAACCGGTATGGAAGGATTTTATGTGGGCTTGTATTTCTTGCACTTTGCGGTACAATTTTCTGCATGGGAGTGAATGCGAGAGAAGCAAGACAGGAGGCCAGAAAAGCTGAGGCTGTAAAAGAGGTAGAGGCAGAAAAGAAAAAGGCAGAAAAAGAAGAAAAGAAGAAAGAAAAAGAAGCAGAGGAGCAGCGGAAGAAAGAGCTTTCGGTGCAGCCGGGTGTTGCAGTGGGGACAACGGAAGCGAGTGATGAAAAGATCGTATATCTGACATTTGATGACGGCCCTTCGGAGAATACGCAGAAAGTGCTGGATATACTGGATCAGTATGATGCCAAAGCAACTTTTTTTATTACGGGGCAGAAACCGGAGTACCGTCCGATGATAAAAAAAGCATATGATGCAGGGCATACGATCGGTCTGCACAGTTTCTGTCATGATTATGAGATCGTATATTCTTCAGAAGAAGCGTACCTGAAAGATCTGGAAGAAGTGGGAGAGATCGCAAAGGAGCAGATCGGATTCGTCCCGTGTTTTATCCGTTTTCCGGGTGGCTCGTCCAATACGGTTTCAAGGAATTATATGGAGGGAATCATGAGTGTACTTGTGCCGAAAGTACTTGAGCTGGGATATCAGTATTATGACTGGAATGTCAGCAGCGGGGATGGAGGAACAGCTACGACAGAGGAAATCATTGCACAGTCGGAGACAGACAAGTATCATCAGGTAATGCTGCTGTTTCATGATGCAGCAACAAAAGAGACAACGATCGAGGCATTGCCGACCGTTCTGGAGTATTATAAAAATCTTGGCTATTCTTTTAAAGCAATCGACAGAGAAAGCCTGGTTGTGCATCATCAGGTGAATAATTAAGGAGAAGGAGAAAGAGAAGATTTATGAGCGGACAGGAAAGAAAAACAGGAAAAAGAGTACTCAATGTTGGCCTGCTGGCTCATGTAGATGCAGGAAAGACGACCCTTTCGGAAAGTATTCTTTATCAAAGTGGTGCAATACGAAATTTAGGCAGGGTCGATCATCAGGATGCTTTTCTGGATACAGATGAAATGGAACGGGAACGTGGAATTACGATCTTTTCCAAGCAGGCGGTGCTTACCTGGAAAGATACGGAGATCACATTGCTGGATACACCGGGACACGTTGATTTTTCAGCGGAGATGGAGCGGGTACTGCAGGTGCTGGACTGTGCGGTGCTGGTGATCAGCGGGGCAGACGGTGTGCAGGGACATACGGAGACTTTGTGGAAACTTTTAACAAGATACGGAATACCGGTGTTCCTTTTTGTGAATAAAATGGATCAGGAAGGGACGGACTGTGGAAAACTTCTTGCAGAACTGAAATCCCGGTTTTCAGAAGGATGTATTGATTTCGGCAGAGTGGAAACCGGAGCAGAAGAAGTGATCGAAGAGATTGCAGTGTGTGATGAACAGACGATGGAAGAATATCTTGAGAAAGGCAGTGTCGCCGCTGCCTCGATCCGCCGGCTGGTCGCAGAAAGAAAGATTTTTCCATGCTATTTTGGTTCGGCGTTACATTTGCAGGGTGTGGAAGAACTGATGAACGGGATCTGCACATATCAGATGCAGAAAGAATATCCGGCAGTATTCGGAGCGAAGGTTTATAAGATTGCGAGAGACGGTCAGGGAAACAGGCTGACTTACCTGAAAGTGACCGGTGGCACGCTGAAGGTGAAGGATGTGATCGGTGAAAATGGTGATAAGGTAAATCAGATCCGTGTATATTCCGGTGAAAAGTATGAGCTTCTTTCGGAGGCAGATGCGGGAAAAGTCTGTGCAGTGACCGGTTTGGCGGAAACATATCCGGGGCAGGGACTTGGAGCAGAAAAAGATTCTGAGCTGCCGATCCTTGAGCCGGTGCTGACGTACAGGATCATTTTGCCGGATGACTGTAATGTTCATACGATGTTAAGAGATCTGAAGCTTTTGGAGGAAGAAGAGCCGGAACTGCATGTCGTATGGATCGAAAAGAGTCAGGAGATCCATGTGCAACTGATGGGCGATGTGCAGATTGAAATCCTTCAGAGAATCATAAAAGAACGCTTTGGAGTACTGGTTGAGTTCGGGGAAGGCAGCATTGTCTATAAAGAGACGATCGCAGCACCGGTGGAAGGTGTCGGGCATTTTGAACCGTTACGCCATTATGCAGAAGTACATCTGCGGTTAGAACCGGGAGAACGCGGATCAGGAATGCAGTTTGATTCAGAATGCAGTGAGGATGTGTTGGATCGGAACTGGCAGCGGCTGGTGCTGACCCATCTGGAGGAAAAGGAACATAAAGGAGTTCTGACGGGATCAGTTATTACAGATATGAAGATCACACTGACTTCAGGAAAAGCCCATCTGAAGCATACGGAGGGCGGGGATTTCCGACAGGCAACTTACCGGGCTGTGCGGCAGGGACTGAAAAAAGCAGAAAGCGTACTGCTTGAACCGTATTATGAGTTCAGGATCGAATTACCTTCTGAAAATGTGGGACGTGCCATGACGGATATACAGAACCGTTTCGGAAAATTTGAGGCACCGGAAACGTTGGGAGAAATGACTGTGCTGACGGGAATTGCACCGGTATCGACTTTAAGCGGTTATCAGAAAGATGTCATTGCATATACAGGTGGAAGAGGAAGAATTTCTCTGACCCTGAAGGGGTATGATCTCTGCCATAATCAGGAAGAAGTTGTAGCGGCGAGAGGGTATGATTCAGAGCTGGATCTTGCGAATCCTACCGGTTCGGTCTTTTGTGCCCATGGTGCAGGATTTGTTGTGGACTGGGATGAAGTCGAAGAATATATGCACATGGAACGCACACTGGATCAGACGGGAGAAGAAGGACTTGCGGAAGTCACACTTCCGAAGCGGCGGCATTCCAGTATTGAACTGACACAGGAGGAACTGGATGCAATTTATGTAAGAACTCCTGATCCGGTGAAGCAGAATCATGGTCCGGTGACAGTCTGTGCAAAGGAAAAGGACAGAGAACCGGGCAGTGCCTATACAGACCCGAAATGGGAAAGACGCAGACGGGAAAAGGAAGGCCGACAGGAATATCTTCTGGTGGATGGATACAATATCATTTTCTCATGGGAGGAACTAAGAGAGCTGTCCGAAAAGGATATTGGTGCGGCACGCGGGAAACTTGCGGATATCTTAAGCAACTATCAGGGATACAGAAAATGTACGCTGATCCTTGTGTATGATGCATATAAAGTTGAAGGCAATCCGGGTGAAGTGATGAAATATCATAATATTTATATTGTCTATACCAAAGAGGCGGAAACGGCAGACCAGTATATCGAAAAGACTGTAAGACGGATCGCAAAGGATGCTGCTGTAACTGTGGCAACTTCAGACGGACTGGAGCAGGTGATCATCTTAGGACAGGGTGCGAACCGGATGTCTGCTCCGGGACTGAAAGAGGAAATTGAGAGGACGCTGGCAGAAGTCAGAGGTGAGCATCTTGGAAAGAAAGGCAGTGTCGGAAATTATCTTTTTGATTATCTGGATGAAGAGACTGCAGAGGAGATGGAAAAAGTCCGACTGGGGAAAGCAGGAAAGAATGGACGGGATAAAAAATGACAATCGGGATTATTGAAGATGACCGCCTGTTAAGCCGGTCTTTGAAAGTCGTGCTTGAGAAGGAAGGTTATCGGACTTTGCAGGTTTATACAAAGAAAGATGCAGGGCAGATTCTGCAGGGAACAGAGGAGCTTTTACTGGTTGATATCGGTCTCCCGGACGGAAATGGTATGGAACTGTATCACACCCTGATGAAAAAATGGAACAGAAAGATCCCCGCAATTTTTCTGACGGCAAGGGATGAAGAGCAGGAAATGCTGAAAGCATTTGACCTGGGAGCAGAAGATTATGTTGTGAAACCATTTTCCATGAAAGTGTTATTAAAAAGGATTGAAGTAGCTTTCAGACGAAACCGGGGAGAAGATGCCGGTGAACAGATTCTGAAATGCAGAAATCTCACTCTGTATCCACAGCGAAAAAAGGCAGTGTCAGGGGAGAATGAGATAGCTCTTACGGCAAAAGAGTATCAGCTCCTGGAATATCTGATGAAAAATCAGGGGCAGGTTCTGACCAAAGAAAATATTTTGGAGCATGTATGGGGAATTGATGGTCAATATGTAGTTGATAACAGTGTCAGCGTGCTGGTCGGCCGTCTGCGGAAAAAGATTGAAGCTGCGGGAGAACGGCCGTATATTCAGAACGTATTTGGACTGGGATACCGGATGGAGGAAGAGTAATGGATCTGATAGAAATTTTGTGGTGGAGTGCTGGGATGTTTCTTTTGGGGATTCTTGCCGGGGCGGCCGGAATGTACCGGGTTCAGAGAAAAGAACGAAGCCGGGAATTAAAGAAGATATCAGATACTGTGCAGCGAATGACCAGCGGAAAAGAACTCCCCGATTTTTCTGACTGCGAAGAGACAATGGATTCCAAAATCCGGCATCAACTGCTGCGGCTGCAGGAAATTTTAGTCAGTCAGAAACAAGATGCACAGAAAGAACGGAAAGAACTTCAGGAACTGATTTCGGAAATCGCACATCAGATGCGGACACCATTGACAAATCTGAAAAATTATCTTGACTTTTTATCAGAAGAAATCGAAAAGAAAGGGACAGAACCGGAACTGTCTTATCTGAAAGCCATTCAGAGCAGTGAAGAAAAAATTTATTTTCTGACAGAGCATTTTATCCGTATTTCAAGATTAGAGCATGGTCTGATTCAGATCAGAAAAGAAGAGCGGGATCTTCTTAAGACTCTGCGGAATGCACTTGGTCAGATTTTGGATCAGGCAGAGAAAAAAGAAATCCGGTTCGAGTTTGAACTTCCTGAGAAAATGCATGTGATGCATGATGCAAACTGGCTGGGAGAAGCGATTTTTAATCTGTTGGATAATGCGGTGAAATACAGTCCGCAAAATGGAAAAATAAAGATTAGCCTGCAGGAAAATGAAATGTTCACAACTTTCAGTATCAGAGATTACGGAATCGGAATCGAACCGGAGGAAAAGAATCTGATCTTTCAGAGATTTTACCGCGGAAAGCGGGTGACGGATGAGGAAGGCTTTGGAATAGGTCTGTATCTTGCAAGAAAAATCCTATTTTTACATGAAGGACTTTTAACGGTAAAGCGGTGTGAACCGGGAGTAGAAATGAAACTGTCTTTGCCACGGCAATAAAAGATTTTGCATTGTTAGAAATTTGTTAGATTTGTTCTTTAAAATAATGGCAGGAGAAAAAGAACAGATCAGAGGAGAGGAAGGACAATGAAAATCGTAAAAGCGGTGAATCTGAAAAAATATTTTGTTACAGAGAATTACGAAGTACATGCAGTGGATGGTGTTACACTGGAGATAGAAGAAGGAGAGTTTGTGGCTGTTGTCGGAACATCAGGGAGTGGAAAAACTTCACTTCTCAATCTTCTGGGAGGCCTGGATGTGCCGGACGAGGGCGGAGTATGGATCAGAGGAAGCAGTCTGAAAGATATGGAAAGCGAGGAACGGACCATTTTCAGACGAAGGAATATCGGGTTTATTTTTCAACAATATAATCTGATCCCGATGATCAGCGTCTATGAAAATATCGTGCTGCCCCTCCGCCTTGACGGTGCAGAGATCGATCAGGAGTTTTTTGAAGAGCTGACGGGAACACTGGGACTGAAGGAAAAACTCGGGCAACTGCCGGAAACGCTGTCAGGCGGTCAGCAGCAGAGAGCAGCGATAGCAAGAGCCTTAATGACAAAGCCGGCGATTGTCCTCGGAGATGAACCGACGGGCAATCTGGATTCTGTGACCAGTATGGAAGTTGTGGGACTTTTGAAAAATTGTGCAAAGAAATATCATCAGACTGTGATCCTTGTGACACATCAGGAAGAAGTTGCACAGATGGCGGACCGGATCATAAGGATCGAGGACGGGAGGATCGCAGAATGATTCCGAACAATAATCAGGAGGTTCTGTCCATACTGGCAGAGAAGTTAAGGAAAAAGAACCGTGGGCGTAATATGGTACTGCTCTGTGCGGTGGCGGTCGGAATTGTTACACTGACACTGATTTTCGGAACTTCTGCCGGAAAGATCCAGGCAGAGTATACGAAAGCGGTACGCCGGGCAGGTTCAACAGCATCAGCAGTACTGGAAAATGCGACAGAAGACCAGTACCGGCAGATCTGCTCCCTGAGTTATATAAAGAATGCAGGGAAAAGAGTGAGAGCCGGAAGAGCAGAGAGCGGGGAAAAGAAGCTCGGTGAGATCAGTCTGTTAGATCAATCTGCATGGGAAAAAATCATCCGTCCTGCTTATACAGATCTTCAGGGGCATTACCCAAAAGAAAAGCAGGAGATCATGGTCTCTGTAAAAATGCTGGAGGATCTGGGAATCACTGAGCCGACGGCAGGAATGAAAATCCAACTGACGGTAGTGACCGGATGGCAGGAGAAAAAAGAAGAACTATTTTACCTGAGCGGGTGGTATACCTCATATACAGATTCGGGTTCTAAAGCTCAGCAGGGATATATTTCTGAAAAAAAGGCGGCAGAGTGGGGAATCATATCGGAGAAAAATTCGGAGATACTGATCTGTCCATCAGACCGGATGAGCCGTGAAGAGGCAGAAGAACAATTATATAAAGATGTAAAACGGACGGATACAGGACAAAGAATTACCGTGACAGATCCTGCATTTCTGACAGCGGTAGATCAACTGACCGGAAGTTATGAAATGGCAGTTCTCGGAGTGATTTTGATTCTGGGCGGAGTCTGGTTTCTTATCCATAATATTCTCGAGATTTCCATGATCGGGGATATCCGTCAGTTTGGATTGCTTTATACGATCGGAACAACGAAAAAGCAGTTGCGGAAAATCTGCCACAGGCAGATGGCAGGCTGTATGCTTGTGGGAAGTGGACTCGGAGTGGCGTTTTCAGTGCTTCTTTTATTCTTTGGTATTCCCGGTCTGCTGGGGCAGGAATATCTGCGGGAATATGGTGGCACAAAAGAATTTTCCGTATTTCGACCTGAAATCCTGATCGCAGCAGTTGGTTTTACCCTGCTGATCATTGAAGCTGCCATTCAAAAAAATATGAATCGGATGATCCGACTTTCCTGTATAGAAAGCATGCATTATACAGGAAAGCAGAACCATAGTCGGAAAAGACGAAATACAGAAAAGCAAAAAACAGAAAAGCAAAATGCGAGGAAGCGACGAAAGATACCAGCAGAGCTTCCATTACTGGCATGGAGAAATGTGACAAGAGAGAGGGCAGAATTTGTGCTGACGGTGCTGTCACTTTTTTTAGGAGTAGAAACCCTTCTTTGTACGGCTGTGGTTACGGGAGGAAGTGATGCGACGAATATCTATATGCAGAAACCGGATTTTATCCTTGCGGGGGACTTTTGCGAGGAGGCAAAAGAAGGGATCATAAGTGAACCGGATGAAGAGGCACTGGACCCACTGGTGACGGATGCAAATACAGCAGATTTGCTGTGGAATAATAAAACGGATGACTTTGCTCCTGATTTTGCTCCCATTTCTGAATCAGTGAGAAAAAAGATCCTGGCTCTGAAAGGTGTGGATCAGGACAGAACAGAGTGTGCAGAGGGAGCTTATATGAACGTAGTGATTTCGGAAAAAGGGTGGAGTCCTTTTTCTGATGAATATTTCCGGGTCAGTGCAGAAAGCTCAGATGAAGGAGAAACGGAGACCGATGCAGAGAGATCAGATACAGAAATGGAAAGATCCGGTTTCCCGGAGACAGTACATATTTTGAGTGAAAAAGAGATGGACAGCCTGAAAGAGTATGCAGAAGAAAAAAATCTGTCAGTGGATATGGCTTCAGTAGAAGATGGGAGTGGAGTGTTGATCTATCAGGAATATGGCTTCACACCGGAGCAGAAAAAAATGACAGAAGAAGTAAAAGGAGAACCGGTGAGCTTTTGCAGTTCCGGTTCGGAGTATGAAAAAGAGTCCGCGGAAATTTTTACTTTAAATGGGTATTTAGACGGGAGAGCAAAAGATTTTCCAGAACTGAAGCTGGGTTGGCATGGAGAAAATATGTTGTTCTTTCTTGTAAGTGAAAAAGGATTTGAACGACTGGGAATAGAAAAAGAGATCATTTATATGGAAGTGAATGTGAAGGTGGGGCAGGAGCAGAAAGTAAAATCAGCGATCAGAGCCATTCTCACAGAAGAAAATCAAAGAAGGACAGATCAGGGAGAAAATGGGATTCTGCTTCTTTGCAGATCGGATCTGCTGAAAAGAATGTCCGACCGGATTCATGGAAATCAGATGATCCTCGGGAGTATCGGAATGATGCTGCTATTTGCAGGACTGACCAATTATTTCAATGTAATGATTATGGGAAGATATTCAAGAAAGCAGGAACTGGATGTGATGGAGAGCATCGGAATGACAAAAAAGCAAAAAAGGAAGATGTTTTTCTGGGAAGGAAACTGGTATTTTCTCCTGGTGGAAGTGCTTGTACTGACTGTCGGAACAGGCATCCTGTGGCTTGTCAGACTTTATATGGAAAAGCAGGCTGCATATTTCAGATTTCAATATCCGGCAGGATGGCTGGCAGGAATCAGTCTTGGTATGCTGGGGATACTGGCTGGTAGCTGTTGTTCTTTCAGACGGGGAGAAAAGGTTCTCTGTACGCAATGATATGGACGGATGAAAAAATAATAGAAAAAACTATATATTTTGTTGATTTAGTGATATGATGAAAGAAAAATGAGAGAGGTGCAAATATGAATTGTAAGAATTGTTATCAGGAAATTCCTGATGGAAGTAAGTTCTGTCCACATTGCGGTGCGAAGCAGAATGAAGTACAGCCCAATGCAGAACAGGAAAATGCAGTGAAGAATGATCCGGTACAGGCAACGGGGGCAGCAAAGACAACTGAAAATGCAACGGGTTACCAGGATGTATCAGGTTATCAGAACAACGGTGGCTATCAGGATGCAGCAGGTTATCAGAACAACAGTGGTTATCAGAACGTGACCGGTTATCAGAATAACGGGCAGAAACCGGAAATTAATTATGTACCATATCTGGTACTTTCCATTATTTCCACAGTATGCTGCTGTCTTCCGTTCGGTATCGTAGGTATTGTATTTTCAGTGAAGATCAACAGTGCAATGAATGCCGGTAATTATGAAGAAGCAGCTCAGAATGCAAAGATGGCAAAAATATGGACGATTGTATCTTTTGTAGTCGGACTGGTTGTAGGAATTTTATACTTTATGTTTGGAATAATAGTAGGAATTGATAATTATTATTAAGAGGCCGAAATGCAAAGGGTGATAAAATTAAGAAACTGGTTTGCACAAAGCCGGAAAAACCGGATTTTATTTCTGGCAGTGATCGGGTGTATGGCAGGGATTGGAGCAGGCTATCTGTATTTCCACAATCCGTTAAAATATCCGCTGCCATGCCTTTTTCACGTGATCACGGGATTGTACTGTCCGGGATGTGGAGCAGGGAGAGCGAGCTACAATATCCTGCATGGAAATTTTCTGACTGCTTTCTGCTACAATCCGGTCATGGTTTTTCTGCTGCCGTTTCTCGGAATTTATTTTGTGACGGTTGCAGCAGACTGGGCATTGACAGGAAAGAATCATGTGGATAAAAAGATCAATCCTAAAATACTTATAGGGATTTTAGTTTTTCTTCTGATTTTCGGAGTGATCAGGAATCTTCCATTTTATCCGTTCAGGCTGTTAGTGCCGGGAGGACTGGCAGAAGTTCTTATGTAAAATTGAATGAGAAAGATAAAAAGTACTTTGAAGCAATTCAGAGTACTTTTTTGCCCTTAAAAAAGCTTTAAGAAAATTCAGCAAAGAAATCCTGTGATCTGAAAAAAGAAATTCTAAGATGTCGGTTGTGAAAATGCAGGGGAGTATGGTATTATATAGGTTGAATGTAAATGACGATACTCAAAAGGCGGATCGTCTGGCTGAAGGAAAGATGGAGGAATGAACAATGATTAACAAACTGGTAGAAAAGATCAAGAAAACCGGAGCACCGATCGTAGTCGGACTTGACCCGATGCTGAGTTATATCCCACAGCATATTTTAGATAAGGCATATGCAGAATACGGAGAGACTCTGGAAGGGGCGGCTGAAGCTGTCTGGCAGTTTAATAAGGAAATTGTAGACAAGACTTATGATCTGATTCCTGCTGTTAAACCTCAGATCGCGATGTATGAGCAGTTTGGTATTCCGGGACTGGAGGCATTTAAGAAGACTGTGGATTACTGCAAGTCAAAAGATCTGGTTATTATCGGAGATGTAAAAAGAGGAGATATCGGGTCAACTTCCGCAGCATATGCGACCGGACATCTTGGAAAGATAAAAGTAGGAAGTAAAGAGTATGTTCCGTTTGGAGAAGATTTCGCAACAGTCAATCCATATCTGGGGTCCGATGGTGTGAATCCGTTTATTGATGTATGTAAGGAAGAAAAGAAAGGACTTTTCATTCTTGTTAAAACTTCCAATCCGTCCAGCGGAGAATTTCAGGACAGACTGATCGACGGAAGACCGCTATATGAGCTGGTTGGAGAGAAAGTTGCCGAGTGGGGAGCTGAGTGTATGGGTGATGAGTACAGCTATATCGGAGCTGTTGTAGGAGCAACCTATCCTGAGATGGGAAAAGTACTCAGAAAGATCATGCCGAAGTCTTATATTTTAGTACCGGGATATGGAGCACAGGGCGGAAAAGGAAAAGACCTGGTTCATTTCTTTAATGAAGACGGACTGGGTGCGATCGTAAATTCTTCCCGTGGAATTATCGCAGCTTATAAGCAGGAAGCTTATGCAAAATTCGGAGCAGAGAATTTTGGCGATGCATCCAGAGCAGCAGTAGAAGCGATGATTGCAGATATCAGCGGGGCACTTGCAGCAAAATAAGTGAAGTTCAGGTAAAAGGAGTACAGTATGGCAAAGCAGAAAGAGAATGCGGTGGTAGCATCTCAGGAGCAGCTGGCAGACGGAATCTACAGCATGTGGATTCAGACGCAGGCAGCAGACACGGCAAAGCCGGGGCAGTTCATTTCCATGTATACGACAGATGGAAGCAAGTTACTGCCACGCCCGATCAGCATTTGTGAGATCGACCGTACGCGGGGAATGCTTCGGGTGGTTTATCGTGTGACAGGAGAAAATACAGGAACGGAGCAGTTTTCAAAGCTGAAATCAGGGGATACGATCCCGGTGATCGGACCGCTTGGGAATGGATTCCCGTACGAAAAAGCAGAAGGAAAGAAAGTCTTCCTGATGGGAGGAGGAATCGGTGTACCACCGATTCTGGAGCTGGCGAAGCAGATGAAGTGTGAAAAGAAGCAGATCCTTGCAGGATACCGGGATGCACAGACTTTTTTGAAAGAGGAGTTTGAGGCAAACGGAGAACTGTATATTTCCACGGAAGACGGAAGTGTCGGAACAAAGGGAAATGTTATGGATGCGATCCGCGAGAATGGACTGAAAGCAGACATGATTTATGCGTGCGGACCAACGCCGATGCTGCGTGCCATTAAGCAGTATGCAGAAGAGCAGGGAATCGAATGTTACATTTCCCTGGAAGAAAGAATGGCGTGTGGAATCGGTGCCTGTCTTGCGTGTGTATGCAGGTCAAAAGAAAAGGATGCCCACAGTAATGTGAATAATAAGCGGATCTGTAAAGACGGTCCGGTATTCCTGGCGACGGAGGTGGAGATCTGATGGATATGAGTGTAAAGATAGCCGGAGTAGAGTGGAAGAATCCGGTGACAGTTGCATCAGGAACATTTGGCTCAGGAGAAGAGTTTTCTGAATTTGTTGATCTGAACCGCCTGGGAGCTGTAACGACCAAAGGTGTGGCAAATGTGCCATGGCCGGGAAATCCGACACCGCGTGTGGCAGAAGTTTACGGTGGAATGATGAATGCCATCGGATTGCAGAATCCGGGGATTGATCTGTTCTGCAAAAGGGATATCCCGTATCTGAAGAAGTTTGATACAAAGATCATTGTGAATGTCTGTGGTCATGCACCGGAAGAGTACCTGGAAGTGGTAGAACGACTGGCGGATGAGCCGATCGATATGATGGAGATCAACATTTCCTGCCCAAATGTGAATGCAGGTTTTCTCGCTTTTGGGCAGGATGCAAAGCATGTAGAAGAACTGACCGGACAGATCAAAAAGATTGCGAAGCAGCCGATCATCATGAAGCTGACGCCGAATGTAACGGATATTACTGAGATCGCAAAGGCTGCAGAGGCAGGAGGAGCGGATGCAGTTTCCCTGATCAATACACTGACCGGTATGAAGATCGATATCAACCGGAAGACATTTGCCGTAGCAAATAAAACCGGGGGAGTTTCAGGTCCGATCGTAAAGCCGATCGCAGTCCGTATGGTTTATCAGGTGGCACAGGCGGTCAATATTCCGATCATCGGAATGGGTGGCATTTCCTGTGCGGAGGATGCGATAGAATTTCTGCTTGCAGGAGCAAGTGCGGTGTCGGTCGGAACGGCAAACTTCCATGATCCGGCAGTGACTTTGAAGGTGATCAACGGAATCGAGGCATATATGAAAAAGAATGGCTTTGAGACTGTAAAAGATATGGTTGGAATTGTAAAATAGGAGGACAGGAACGATGGAAGCATACAAGAAAGAATTTATCGATTTTCTGACAATGCTTTTCCATAAATTGATGTAACTTCTTAAACCCTTGTATTTACTGGTGTTCTGCAAGATTAAAAAAAACGGTAAAGTGGTGTATTGTATCATAAAATGGTGTAGTTTGATATGAAAATGGTGTACTAAATGGTGTAGTAAATCGGAAAGAATTATTAAATTTGATAGCAAAATTTTAAGAGTGTCAGATTTGACATTTGAATAGGTATTTGTTAGAATAAGAATATAAAAAAGGCACTACTGATAGTTGGTTAGTCCAAATTTATTTAATTACTCAAAAGAGTAACCGCATTCCTTGGGCGAGGGGCGGTTACTTTTTTGATTGATTTATGTACGCTATCAGAACCGTTACAACAATACTAAGTATCATTAGTACGATGGAGAGCATTTCAAAATCACTCATAAGTTAAGCCCTCCTTTCCCAGATTTCCTGCAAGCAGGATT
>ERZ779869.1690-NODE-1690-length-19754-cov-5.399411_pt1 | contig 19754 bp, 15 predicted proteins | sample MGYA00511557_ERZ779869 | MGnify/ENA primary metagenome ERZ779869 (study PRJEB29588, sample SAMEA2154620) | human gut metagenome | biome: human gut; feature: human-associated habitat; material: faeces | place: Denmark | collected 2008/2010 ... | reverse complement strand
CCAAGCCCTTTCGCGGAAACCCCGGTGCCATGCTGGCACCGGGGTTTTCCACCCCCCCTGGGCGGCGGAGGCCGCTTCGGGAGACCACAGGTGGCTGCAACAAAATTGTAACCTTTGAAAGAAAAAAGATATCGAAATCAGAGATTGTCATTTTTCGTAGCTGGTAAAAAACGAATTTTATGGTAAAATTTGGAGTAAATTTCTTAAGATAAGGGCAAATGTTTAAGAATGTTATAAAGTGTAAAGAATTCTGTTACATTTTGTAATTTTCCTATTGACATCCGGGAACGGATGTGATATCATGCAGACATGAAAGAGATGCCGGGTGCGGAAGCGGCGGAAAGCCTCCCCGATTGGCGACACCAAAGGTTCCAGAGCCGGCAGCATTTCTAAAACAACCAATTTTCTAGGAGGTTAGAAACTATGAAAAACACAATGAAGAAGCTGCTTAGCCTCGTATTGGTGGCTATGCTGCTGGTCTGCGCGGTTCCTTTCCAGGCCGCTGCTACGGAAGCTGATGAAACCCTGACCGTCAAGACCTACGTTGACGGAAAGTATGTCACTGACAAGTATGTTACCGTGAAGCCCGGTCAGAAACTGGAACTGACGAAGGAACTGGCCGAGACTCTGATTTACGGCGACAAGGAATTCGTCAAGTGGACGAACATGAAGGACGAAGAGACCACCGGCCCCATCAGCTATGACAACCTGAAGAAGGCAAATGCGAATGGCTACTACGTAAACCTGTACCTCAACAAGAAGGTCGAGGATACCCGCGTTGACGCGAAGGTTCCTGTTGAGATTTATGTTGACGGTTCTTATGCAAGAAAGGGCGAGATCACCGTTCCTGTTGACGGCAGCGTGAAGCTGACCAAGGAGCTGGGTCTGAGCCTGGTCAACGCCGACAAGGAGTTCGTCAAGTGGACCGGCGCTTCCGACAATGAGGCCACCGACGTCACCATCAAGTATGCCGGTATCGACGACGGCTACTCCCTGAAGCTGTTTGTCAACACCAAGAAGGCGGAAGAGCCTGTCAAGTATATCACTCTTAAGATTATTGACGACAAGGGCAACGCGATTGCCAGAGAGTTCCAGGTCGAGCCTGTGAACGGTAAGTCCTCCGTTATCGACGACATCCTGAGCTACCGCTGGATGGGCAACTGGAAGGATTCCTATGAGTTCGTCACCGCCAAGAGCGATGAAAAGGGCAACAACCTGTCCCTGTCCACCACAATCAATGCCGGCGACTCCCTGACCGTCACCCTGAAGGCCAAGAGCGGCAGCACTCCCGAGGGCGACACTGTCAGAGTGACCTTCTACGGCACCGACGGCAAGGCCGTTTCCACCTACAACGTGACCAGCGGCAGCAGCATTGACAGCAAGAAGGTTTCCGACGCTCAGAGCAAGGCCGATAACAAGACCGGCTACACCTTCAAGGGCTGGAAGATTGACAACAAGGGTGACCTCTACACCAGCGCTCAGGTTGCCAAGCTCGTCATCAAGGGCAACGTAGAATTCTACGCTTACCTCGAGAAGGACACCACCACTACCAACAACAAGTTCCCCTACAAGGTTTACCTGCACATCTTCAAGGACAACAAGGTCGACGATCCCGCCAAGACCATCAATATCACCGAGGGCATTGCTCTGGACGGCAAGGTCACGCTGGATGAGGTCAAGACCGTTGTGAAGAACTACTACACCGCCAAGACCAGCGACGGCATCAAGTATGACGGCATGTACATGGCCAAGGGCAACTGGGTCGGAAACTTTGTCAACGACACCCAGAAGTATGACACCATCTCCGACACCAACGAGCTCCGCAAGGAGAGCGAAGTCCACATCAACGTGATGATCACCAACGCCAACGCCAAGAGCACCACCAACGAGAAGGCCGATAAGACCAACCCCAAGACCGGTGATATGATCTTCATTCCCGTGATCTTCATGGTCGTCTCCGGCGCCGCCATTGCCGGTGTGTACTTCTACAACAAGAAGCGCAACGCCCGCTAATCGAGAATACGCTAAGCTAAAAAATCCCGGCAGCTTCGGCTGCCGGGATTTTTTGCGGTGTGCGGGGCGATTTGCAGAAAAGATTTTGCCGAAAAAGTATTCCCATTTTCACAGATATGTGTTATAATCATTATATCCCCTAAATTTGGAAAGCAGGAGGAATATAACATGGACAACTACAACGGCAATACCTACGCACGGCAGGACACGGACATGTCCGTCGGCTCCTGGATCGGCACGCTGATCCTCTCGGCAATTCCCATTGTCGGCTTCATCTGCCTGATCGTCTGGGCGGTGAGCAGCTCTCCGGAGAAGCGCTCCCGGAAGAATTGGGCGATCGCCCAGTTTATCCTGACGCTGATCGTTGTGGCTTTCACCATTCTGGTGTATGCCATCACGGGCGGCGCGTTTCTGGCGTATCTGCTGAATTAAGACAAATCCCCCAACCCGGATTTTCCCGGGTTGGGGGACATCTTTTTTGTTTCAGCACTGACGCATGAGGCGGATGTAGAATTCTACGGCCTTGGCGACGGTTTCCAGACGGATGCGCTCGTTGTTGCCGTGGATGGTCGACCGCTCTTCAGCGGTCAAGTCCATGGCGGAGAAGCGGTAAACGTGGTTGCTCAGGTCACGGTAGTGCCGCGAGTCAGAGCATTGCACCATCAGGTACGGCGAGACGATGCAGCCCGGCCATGTATTCGCCACGGCAGAGGCAACCTTCTCCCATGCGTCGCAGCCGGTTTCGGAGACGGGACTTGGCTCGAAGGATTCCAGAGACGTGATCTCCACGGCGGGGTCGTTGACGGCCTTTTCCAGATGCGACAGCGCGGAAGCGACGCTGTCGGCGGGATTCAGGCGGATGTTGGACACCATTTTTGCTTCGGGAGGAATTACGTTCCGGGCGGAGCTGCCCTCCATTTGAGTAAAGGCCACGGTGGTGCGCACCAGCGCGTTCATTTCACCGCCGCTCTTTTTGCCGAGAGTGTCAATGATCCAGCCGAAGCACCACATGTTGGCGAAAATCACCCGGTACAATGGCGTTGAATACCGTCCCAGCGTGTCGAACATCTGGGCAGCGGGGCCGTCGATGTGGGCCTTGAAGGGATGATCCTCCACCCGCTTGCAGGCCGCCGCCAGAACGCCCACCGGGGTATGGGGCTTGGGTGCGGAAGCGTGGCCGCCGGCGGAGACGGTACGGTACTGGGCGTTCAGCATACCTTTTTCCGCAATGCCGATGAGACCGCAGGGCTGCTTTACGCCGGGGAACACATTCTCCACCACGGCGCCGCCCTCGTCCACCACAATGGCGGGGTGGATGCCGTGCTCGGTGAAATACGCCACGATGTTGGGCGCACCCTGACCGTTGATCTCCTCACCGCCGGAGAAGGCAAAGTAAATGTCCTTTTCCGGCTGGAAGCCCTGGCCGATGAGGGAATTGGCGGCGGAAAGAATGCCGTTGAAGGTGACCTTGGTGTCCAGGGTGCCGCGTCCCCAGAGGATGCCGTCCTCGATGACCCCGGCGAAGGGGGGCTTGTCCCACTTTTCCTCGTTGACAGGCACCACATCATAGTGCGCCATCATAACGGCGGGATCGCCCGCCTGCTTTCCCGGCCACCGCAGCAGCAGCGCCCGGTCGGGAAGCTGCTGGAAGGTGCAGGTGCCGAACACGTTGGGGTAAAGTGTCGGCAGCAGAGAGATCAGCTTCTGAAATTCCCCCTCGTCCTCCAGAGAATGGTCGTTGTAGGACACGGTCTTGCAGCGAACCAGCTGGGCGAGGGAATCCACGGTGGCGTCCCGGTCAAAGGCGATTTCTTCCTTGGTGACTTCGGGCTGGGGCTTGGGACGGAAGCGGATGGTGCGGATGGCGACCACGGCGATGAATGCAACCAGAACGGCGAGAATCAGATATCCGATCATGTTTACAGAACTCCTCTCTTATAAAGCAGCCGGGAAACGGCAATGGTGAACAGCACGCTCACCGGCACCATAATGCCCACGGTACCGGCGTTCAGGGCGGGGACGAAAATGAACAGAACCAGCATCAGCACCACCGGCGCGACGGCGATCTTCCAGTTCCGGCTGACGAAGGCTACGCCCAGTCCGCCGAACAGGGCGGGCAGCATCTGGGCAAAGGCCGGCTCCAGCACCGGCGCTTCCAGAACGGGGGTCAGGGGGACAATCAGAATGACGCCGATGATAATAATGACGGTGGTGACGATGGAAGAGGTGGCGATGGCGATGGTGGAGATGACCTCGCCCTCCTCGGAGTTGGCGCTGACGTTGTTCTGCTCCAGAGCGTTGATGGCGCAGGGAAGCTTCAGGTTGGAGATGTTGCCGGTGACAAAGCTGAGGTAGGAGCCGCCCGCGCCCAGCATGGGAACGAAGGTGATTGTCTCAATGACGCCCACCGCCCAATACATGGGCGCGGTGGCGATCAGACCCACCACCAGCGCGCCCCAGTCCGGGGCGGCGCCAAACAGGGCGGCCACCGTCAGGGGGAAGGCCAGCAGCAAAATCATCACGGAAATGTTCCAGATGGTGCCGCTGCGGTGAACGGAGTCGATGTAGCTAAGCTGCTTTTTCATATCGGCACCTCCTTAACCCAGCCACGCGGTGAGGGGAATGGCGGAAGCCATGCCCAGCACCAGAGAAATGGGCAGCGCGTAATCGTTGACCCAGCTCCACTTGAATTTCTTCATGAGCAGCCCGCAGACCACCATGATCGCAGCGGATACCGCCATGACGCATACCGGCACAAGCCCGGAGGTGGCGGCGTAATCCCCCGGCGTCCACAGGCGGGAGAAATCGCAGAACACATAGCCCAGAAATGCGGAGATCATGCCGATAAACATGGCATTCTGGAAAATATCCGCCCATTTGGCGTCCCGGTTTTCCAGAACGGTCATGCCCCGCAGCAGCTTCTTGCCGATGACAGGCACCAGCCAGATGCCCACCATGATGGACAGGGTCATCACCAGCGCGATGTTGACGTATTGCTGGGCGGTCAGGGAGCTGATTTTGCCAAGCTCTAAGCCCATGGCGCTGACGGCGTTGGATGCCGCGATGGCCTCATAGCTCAATGAGCCGACTACGCTAAGCCGCAGCCAGGGCAGGGGAATACCCAGACTTTTGCTTAGGGTGATGACGCTGATGACGATGGACACGGCCGGGGCGATGGTGAACAGTGCGGCGGTTTTGATGGTTTTTTTGATTTTGGCCTGATCCATGCCGATCTCCTTACTGCGGCGCAGAGCCTTGACAAGGAAGAAAACCGACTGAGCCAGAACCACGGCAATCAGAATTCCGGCAAGCAGGTAAAGCACCGGATGGTTTACGCTGAATTCCATGGAAACACCTCCGAAAAAATAGATGCGTTCATTATAGCACGGCGCCGTTCCCGAAACAAGAAGCAATCCCGCGAAAGAGAAGATTTTCCCGCGAAATGGCCTTGCTATTTCCCGTCGGATAGGGTAAAATGGTGGAAAGTTTTTGGGAAAGAGGCAACGGAAATGACAAAAGCGGCGTTTGATAACGATAAATACCTGCAAATGCAGTCCGCCCACATCCGGGAGCGCATTGCCCAGTTCGGCGGCAAGCTGTATCTGGAATTCGGCGGCAAGCTCTATGACGACAACCATGCTTCCCGCGTCCTGCCGGGCTTCCAGCCGGACAGCAAGCTGCGGATGCTGCTGCAGCTGAAGGAGCAGGTGGAGATGGTCATTGCCATCAACGCCGACGATATCGAAAAGAATAAGGTTCGGGGCGATCTTGGCATCACCTATGACCGGGACGTCATTCGCCTGATCGACATTTTCCGGGGCTTCGGCCTGTACGTTTCCAGCGTGGTGCTGACCCGCTTCCATGAACAGGCGCTGGCGAAGGCGTTCCAGTCCCGCTTGGAAGGGCTGGGCATCCGGGTCTATCACCATTTTGAGATTCCGGGCTACCCCTCTGACACCGGCTACATCGTCAGCCCCGACGGCTTCGGGAAAAATGACTACATTGAGACGACTCGGTCGCTGGTGGTGGTCACGGCCCCCGGCCCCGGCAGCGGAAAGCTGGCGACCTGCCTGAGCCAGCTGTATCACGAGCATATCCGGGGCAACACGGCGGGCTACGCCAAATTCGAGACTTTCCCCATCTGGAACGTGCCGCTGAACCACCCGGTAAACCTTGCCTACGAGGCCGCCACGGCGGATTTGAACGACGTGAACATGATCGACCCCTTCCATCTGGAAGCCTACGGGGTCACCACCGTCAACTACAACCGGGACGTGGAAGCGTTCCCCGTGCTGGTGGCGATTTTTGAGAAGATTCTGGGGCATTGCCCCTACAAATCCCCCACGGATATGGGCGTGAATATGGTGGGCAACTGCATCGTGGATGACGAAGCCGTCCGGTTCGCCTCCCGACAGGAGATCATCCGCAGATACTACGTGGCCATGTGCGAGCAGAAGCAGGGCAAAGGCAGCGACGAAACGGTGCGCAAGTTGGAGCTGCTGATGAAAAAGGCCGGTGTGACCCCGGCGGAGCGGAAGGTGGTCGCCCCCGCCCTGCAGCGGGCGGAGCAGACCGGCGCGCCTGCCGCTGCCATGGAACTGCCCGACGGTACCATCGTCACCGGCAAGACCTCCGACCTTCTGGGTGCGTCCTCGGCGCTGCTGCTGAACGCGCTGAAAAAGCTGGCGGGTATGCGGGACAGCCTGCACCTGATTTCCCCGGTGGTGCTTGACCCCATCCAGCACCTGAAGGTTGACCACTTAGGCAACCGCAATCCCCGTCTCCACACCGACGAGACGCTGATCGCCCTGTCCATCTGCGCCGCTACCAACCCCATGGCGGAGCTGGCCATGGAGCAGCTGGACAAGCTGCGGGGCTGCGAGGTACATTCCTCGGTGATTTTGTCCCCGGTGGACGAAAAGACCTTCAAGCGTCTGGGCATCAACCTGACCTGCGAGCCGAGATATAAGGGATAAATAAAAATGCAGAATGCCGAAACAACGGCATTCTGCATTTTTTGTGGGATAAAGATTAGGCTCTCTGCTCGCAGTAGACGCACCTGTGGATGCCCGCGGCCTTGTCGGTGCAGCGGAACAGCTGGGGCAGCTCCTGCTCGGTCTGGGTGATGCACTTGGGATTGCGGCAGACACGGTCGTATTCCAAACCGCTAACGTCGATGGCTTCTTTTGCGGGATTCCGGGCGGCTTCGTCCAGAAGCTTCAGGATGAGCGCCATGCGCATGTACTTGCCGTTCAGCGCCTGACGGAAATAAGCGGCTCTGGGGTCGTCGTCCACCTTGACGCTGATCTCATTGACCCGGGGCAGGGGGTGCAGGACGCACATTTTCTCCTTTGCCAGCTTCATCTTTTCGGCATCGAGAACGTAGCTGTCCTTGAGCCGCTCGTATTCCCATGGGTCGTCGAAGCGCTCCCGCTGGATGCGGGTCATGTACAGCACGTCGAGCTTGGGCATAGCTTCCTCCAGAGAGGACACTTCCGTGTAGGGGATTCCCTGATTTTCAAAAACATTATACCGAATAAAACCGGGGATTTTCAATTCCTCCGGGGAAATCAGAACAAATTGAATGCCTTTGTAGCGGCTCATGGCCTCAATCAGGGAGTGGACAGTCCGGCCGTATTTCAGGTCGCCGCACAGACCGATGGTGAGATTATCCAGCCGCCCCATTTCCCGGGAAATGGTCAGCAGGTCGGCAAGGGTCTGGGTGGGGTGATTGTGGCCGCCGTCTCCGGCGTTGATGACGGGGATAGAGGCCGCCTGACTTGCCACATAGGGTGCGCCCTCTTTGGGGTGGCGCATGGCGATGATGTCTGCGTAGCAGCTGACAATTTTGGCGGTGTCCGCCACGCTTTCACCCTTGGAGGCGGAGGAAGAGCTGGCCTCGCTGAAGCCGATGACGCTGCCGCCCAGCTCCAGCATCGCGGCCTCAAAGCTCAGGCGGGTGCGGGTGGAGGGCTCGAAGAACAGCGTCGCCAGCTTCTTGTGGGCGCATCTGTCCCAGTAGTTTTCCGGGTGGGCAATGATGTCCTTGGCGGTGGCGATCAGCCCATCCAACTCGTCTACGCCTAAATCCAGAATGCTGTTCAGACTTCTCATGTGTTCGCTCCATTCACGGCAAGATAATTTCTGATCCGCGCCACATTTTCGGCGTTGGCGGGATTTTCTTCCAGATAGGCGATGATGTCATACACATCCACCACGGAGTAGACGGGGAAGCCAAATTCCTCTTCCACTTCCTCCATGGCCAGCTTTTCGCCCTTGCCCCGCTCCTTGCGGTCAACCATAATAAATGTGGCGGCGACCTTGACGCCCTCCAGACGGCTTAAGATAGCCATGCTTTCCCGGATGGCAGTCCCGGCGGTGATGACGTCCTCTACGATGACCACGTCCTCACCGGCCTTGGGGACGTAGCCCACGAACACGCCGCCCTCGCCGTGATCCTTAGCTTCCTTGCGATTGAAGAAGAAGGGAACGTCCAGCCCGTCCCGGCTCAGGGCGACGGCGGCGGACACGGCGATGGAAATGCCCTTGTAGGCGGGGCCATAGAGGACGGCCTTCCGCTGCCCCAGCTTTTCCCGGTAGGCGCGGGCGTAGAATTCGCCCAGAGTCGCAATTTCCTTACCGGTTTTGATCTCCCCGGCGTTGATGAAATAGGGGATTTTCCGGCCGGATTTGGCGGTGAAATCGCCGAATTTCAGTACACCGGCCTTTTCCAGAAACTGAATGAATTCTCTTTTGTAGCTTTCCAAAATGCTTCCTCCTTATTTCAATCACAGAATTCCGCCACGCAGCGTTCATAAGCGGCCACGGGGTCGGCGGCGGCCGTGATGGGACGGCCGACCACGATGTAGTCCGAACCGATGGCCTTGGCGGCGGCTGGGGTCATCACCCGCTTCTGGTCGCCTACGTCTCCGTCGGCGAAGCGGACGCCGGGGGTCACGGTGAGAAAGTGCTGACCGCAGCGCTCATGCACCTTCCCCGCTTCCAGAGGAGAGCAGACCACGCCGTCCAGACCCGCGTTTTTCGCGGTCTCGGCGTAGTGCATGACCACTTCGTCAATGGGTTCATGAATGAGCAGGTCGGACTCCATGGCCGCCTGATCGGTGGAGGTCAGCTGGGTCACGGCGATCAGCAGGGGACGGGTGCCGTCCTCCCGGGTCAGCCCTTCCAGCGCAGCCTTCATCATGGCGGTGGTACCGGCGGCGTGGAGGTTGGTGATGTCCACGTCCAGATTCCGCAGGACGGACATGGCTTTTTTCACGGTGTTGGGAATGTCGTGGAGCTTCAGGTCCAGAAAAATCTTGTGCCCCCGGGCTTTGATCTCCCGGACAATGGCGGGGCCTTCCGCGTAGTACAGCTCCATGCCGATCTTCACGAAGGGCTTGCGGCCGGTGAATTTGTCAAGAAAAGCGAAGGTTGCCTCGGCGGATGAAAAATCGCAGGCAACAATGACGTCCTTACCCATTATTTCGCGCCTCCTATAATGTCTTTCAGATTTTCAATTTTGTATTTTTCCATGACGGCGGGAAGCTCCCGGATGATGTCCCGGCAGGCGTAGGGATTTACGAGATTGGCCGCGCCCACCTCCACGGCGGTAGCGCCTGCCAGCATCATTTCCACCACGTCCTCGGCGCTGCTGACGCCGCCCATGCCCACCACGGGGATTTTCACTGCGCCCGCGACCTGATAGACCATGCGCAGCGCCACCGGGAAGATGGCAGGGCCGGAAAAGCCGCCCATTTTGTTGGCGATGATGGGCTTGCGGGTGCGCAGATCAATGCGCATACCAAGCAGAGTGTTAATCAGGCTGATGCCGTCCGCACCGGCATCCTCACAGGCTCTGGCAATGGACACAATGTCGGTGACGTTTGGGGAAAGCTTGATGATGACGGGCTTTTTCGTGGCCTTTTTCACCGCTGCCGTCACCTCTGCGGCGGCTTCCGGGCAGGTGCCGAAGCTCATGCCGCCGCCGTGAACGTTGGGGCAACTGACGTTGACCTCCAGCCAGCCCACCTGTTCCTCTTTGTCCAGCCGCTCGCAGGTGTAGGCGTAATCCGCCACGGAAAAGCCGGAGACATTGGCCATGACCGGCTTGTGAAAGCACTGTTTCAGCTTCGGGAGTTCTTCGGCAATGACCTTCTCCACGCCGGGATTTTGCAGCCCCACGGCGTTGATCATGCCGCCGGTACACTCGGCAATGCGGGGCGTGGGATTCCCAAAACGGGGTTCTTTCGTGGTTCCCTTGAAGGAGAAGGTGCCAAGGCAGTTAATGTCGTACAGTTCGGCAAACTCATAGCCGTAGCCAAAGGTGCCGGAAGCGGGGATGACCGGGTTGTCCAGCTCGATGCCGCAGAGATTGACGCTCAGGCTTCCCATAGAATTTCCTCCTTCCGCATGACGGGGCCGTCCTTGCAGATGCGCTTGTAGCCCGTGAGCGTCTTGCAGGAGCAGCCCATGCAGGCACCGAAGCCGCAGCCCATCCGTTCCTCAAAGCTCATCTGGCCGGAGGTGCGGGTGGCTCTATACACCGCCTTGAGCATCGGCTCCGGGCCGCAGGTGTAGAAATAGGAATAATTAAGATCGTTCAGGGGCGTGGTGGCGAAGCCCTTGACGCCATAGCTTCCGTCGGCGGTGGCGACGATCACCCGGCAGCCCAGCGCCCGGAATTCGGCTTCATAGAACACTTCCGATTGGGTGTTGAAGCCCAGAATCACCGTCACCTGTTTGCCCATGGCAAGCAGCCGTTTGGCAAGGTGGTACAGCGGCGGGACGCCCACGCCGCCGCCTAAGAGGACGGGGCTGTTCCCGGCGGGGGTGAGGTCGTAGCCGTTGCCAAGGCCGGTCAGGATGTCCAGCTTCTCCCCGGAAGCCATCCGGGAGAGGATTTCCGTACCCTTGCCCACCACCTTGTAGACGATGGTGAGGGTATCCCCGTCATAGTCGCACACGGAAATGGGACGGCGGAGGAACTTCCCTGTGATTTGAATGTTGACAAACTGCCCCGGGGCGGTAATGGCGGAGGTGTCGCCGGAAAGCACCATTTTGTAGACGCAGTCCGTCAGGGGGGTATTGGAAAGAATCGTGAAAATGCTCTGTTTCATGGTCGCTCCTTCCGGGAATTTTTGGCGTTGCCTGCTCAGGCGTCAATCGTAGAAATCGTCAGCGTGGTTTCTTCCAGTACATCCAGCAGAACCCGGATGGTGTCCAGCGCGGTAAACAGCGTCACGTTATGCTCCGTGGCAATCCGGCGGATTTTTATGCCGTCCCGGCCGCTGGAGCCGGGGTCGCGGGTGTTAATGACGTAGGCAATGTGCCCCTGACGCAGGGCGTTGGGAATTTCGTCGCTGCCGTCGCTGATCTTGCCCAGAACGTGGGTGCGGATGCCGTTTTCCTTCAGGAATGTGGCAGTTCCGGCGGTGGCCTCGATGTTGAAGCCCAGACGGTAGAACCGGCGGATCAGGGGCAGCGCTTCCTCCTTGTCCCGGTCGGCGATGGTGGCAAGGACGGTGCCGTAGTTCTGCAGCTTCATGCCGGAGGCCTGCAGCGCCTTGTACAGGGCACGGGTCATGGTGCGGTCATAGCCGATGGCCTCGCCGGTGGACTTCATTTCGGGCGTCAGATAGGCGTCCAGACCGCGAATTTTATTGAAGGAGAACACCGGTGCTTTGACGTACCAGCGCTCCTTTTCGGCGGGGTAGATGTCGAAGAAGCCCTGCTCCTTCAGGCTCAGACCCAGAATCACATCGGTGGCGATGTCCGCAAGGCTGTAGCCCGTGGCCTTGCTCAGGAAGGGTACCGTGCGGGAGGAACGGGGGTTGACCTCGATGACGGACACGTTGTCCTCGGGGTCTACGATGAACTGCACATTGAACAGGCCGACAATGCCGATGCCCAGACCCAGCTTTTTGGCGTATTGCAGAATGATGCCCTTGACCTTGTCGGAGATGGAGAAGGAGGGGTAGACGGAGATGGAGTCGCCGGAGTGAACGCCGGTGCGCTCCACCAGTTCCATGATGCCGGGGACGAACACGTCCCGGCCGTCGCAGATGGCGTCGATCTCCACTTCACGGCCCTGAATGTATTTGTCCACCAGAACGGGCTTGTCCTCGTCGATTTCCACGGCGCTTTTCAGGTAGCGGCGCAGCTGGCTCTCGTTCGCCACGATCTGCATGGCGCGGCCGCCCAGCACGAAGCTGGGACGTACCAGCACGGGGTAGCCGATCTCATTCGCCGCCGCGAGACCGTCCTCGATTTTGGTGACGGCCTTTCCCTTGGGCTGGGGGATGTCCAGCTCTTTCAGGAGCTTTTCAAAGGCGTCCCGGTTTTCGGCTCTGTCGATGGCCTCGCAGCCGGTGCCGATGATCTTCACGCCCCGGTCATGGAGGGGCTGGGCCAGATTGATGGCGGTCTGGCCGCCCAGAGACGCGATCACGCCGTCGGGCTTTTCAAAATCGATGATGTTCATGACATCCTCGGGAGTCAAAGGCTCAAAATACAGCTTGTCGGCGGTGGTGTAGTCGGTGGAGACGGTCTCGGGGTTATTGTTGATGATGATGGCCTCGTAGCCCGCCTTTTTGATGGTCATGACGGCGTGGACGGTGGAGTAGTCAAATTCCACGCCCTGACCGATGCGGATGGGACCCGCGCCCAGCACCACGATCTTCTTTTTGTTCGTCAGCCGGGAGACGTTCCCGCCGGTGTAGGAGGAGTAGAAGTAGGGGATATACGCGCCGGTGTGGCAGGTGTCCACCATACGGAAGGCCGGGAACATACCGTGTTCTCTGCGGAAATCAGGCACGTCCGTCTCAGAGCATTTCCACAGCCGGCTTACATATTTGTCGCTGAAGCCCATTTTCTTGGCGTCCAGAAGGGCTTCCGTCTCTTTGACGTGGAGTTTCAGGTATTCCTCCATATCCACAATGCGCTTGATGGCGTTCAGGAAATACACGTCAATGGCGGTGATCTCATGAATCTGCTCCACGGTGACGCCCCGGTAGATGATTTCCGCGATGGCAAAAATGTTGTCGGAGCGGAACACGCTGATGTAGTCCAGCAGCTCCTCCGTGGTCATGTCGTCGAATTTGTGATGGTAGATGTGGTTCGCGCCTACCTCCAGAGAGCGGATGCCCTTGAGCAGGGATTCCTCCAGATTGGAGCCGATGCCCATGACCTCGCCGGTGGCCATCATCTGGGTGCCCAGAATGTTGATGGCGGAGGTGAACTTGTCGAAGGGGAACCGGGGCAGCTTGGTGATGACGTAGTCCAGCTTCGGCTCAAAGGCGGCGTTGGTGTTGGCGATTTTGATGTCCTCCAGCGCCATGCCCACGGCGATTTTCGCGGTGACCCGGGCAATGGGGTAGCCGGAGGCCTTGGAAGCCAGCGCGGAGGAACGGGAGACACGGGGGTTGACCTCAATGAGATAGTATCTGGAGGAATTTGGGTCAAGGGCAAACTGAACGTTGCAGCCGCCCTCCACCTTCAGCGCCCGGATGATCTTGATGGCGGAGTCGTTGAGCATCTTCATGTCGTGGTCGCTGAGGGTCATGATGGGGGCGACCACCATGCTGTCACCGGTGTGGACGCCCACGGGGTCGATGTTCTCCATGCCGCAGATGGTGATGGCATGGTCACCCGAATCCCGCATGACCTCGAATTCGATCTCCTTGTAGCCCTTGACGGACTTTTCCACCAGAACCTGATGGACAGGGGAGAGGGCGAAGGCGTTGAGACCAATCTCCACCAGCTCGTCTTCATTGTAAGCAAAGCCGCCGCCGGTGCCGCCGAGAGTAAAGGCGGGACGAAGCACCACAGGATAGCCGATGCGCTTGGCGGCCTCCTTGGCCTCCTCCAGGGAGTAGGAAATTTCGGAGGGGATGACCGGCTCGCCGATGGACTGGCACAGCTCCTTGAAAAGCTCCCGATCCTCGGCACGCTCGATGGACTCGCTGGAGGTGCCCAGCAGCCTGACCCGGCATTCCCGCAAAATGCCCTTCTTTTCCAGCTGCATGGCCAGATTCAGACCTGTCTGACCGCCGATGCCGGGGATGATGGCGTCGGGACGCTCGTAGCGGATGATCTTGGCGATATATTCCAGCGTCAGCGGCTCCATGTAGACCTTGTCGGCGATGATGGTGTCGGTCATGATGGTGGCGGGGTTGGAGTTGCACAGCACCACCTCGTAGCCCTCTTCTTTCAGGGCAAGACAGGCCTGCGTCCCGGCGTAGTCAAACTCAGCAGCCTGACCGATGACGATGGGGCCGGAGCCAATGATGAGAATTTTCTTGATGTCGGTTCTTTTTGCCATGGTGTTTCTCCTCTCGTTATTTGGCGGTGTGAGTTTCCGGAGCGGCGTATACCAGCTTTCCGTCACAGATGGTTGCGATGCACTTTCCATTGACCTGCCAGCCCGCGAAGGGCGTGGCTCTGCCCTTGGAAAGAAAGTCCTCCGGGTCGATGGCGTATGCGGCGTTCAAGTCCCAGATGCTGTAGTCTGTCCCCAGAGGAAGACCGAAGCGTCTGCGGGGATTGATGCACAAAAGCTCCAATAGTTTGTTCAGGCTTAGAATGCCCGGTTTTACCAGACAGGTATACAAAATCGGGAAAGCGGTTTCAATGCCCACAATGCCGAAGGCGCTTTTTTCCAGCCCTCGGGATTTTTCCTCGGCGGAGTGGGGGGCGTGGTCGGTGGCGATCATGTCGATGGTGCCGTCCAGAATTCCATGAATCAGGGCCTCCCGGTCTTCCTTTCCTCGCAGGGGCGGGTTCATTTTGAAACGGCCGTCCTCCTGCAAGTCGCTGTCGTCCATCACCAGATAGTGGGGGCCGGTCTCGCAGGTCACGTCCAGTCCCTCGGCCTTGGCCTTGCGGATGAGCGCCACGCTTTCCTTGGCGGAGACGTGACATACGTGGTAGGCGCAGCCGGTTTCTTTTACCAGCTGCAAGTCCCGGGCAATTTGCCCCCATTCGCTTTCGGAGCAGATGCCCCGATGGCCATGGGCTTTGGCATAATCACCGTCGTGGATGTACCCGCCCCGCAAGAGCGAGTTGACCTCGCAGTGGGCGACAATGGGCTTTCCAAGGGCTTTGGCGCGAAGCATGGCCTGACGCATCATGTCATCGCTCTGCACGCCCCGGCCGTCATCGGAAAACCCCACTACGTCGGGCGCCATGCCCTCCAGGTCGGAAAGCGCTTCGCCCTGTTCGCCGATTGTGATGGCACCGTAGGGGTAGACGTGGATGCAGGCGGTTTCCTCGATGAGACGGCGCTGAATCCCAAGATTCTCCACACTGTCCGGCACCGGGTTCAGGTTTGGCATGGTGCAGACCGCGGTATAGCCGCCCCGGGCGGCTGCCCGGCTGCCTGTGGCGATGGTCTCCTTATAAGAAAAACCCGGCTCTCTGAAATGCACATGCACGTCACAAAAGCCGGGAAAAATAACATATTCAGAAGAATCGAACCCGGAAAGACCGGGGGCGGAAAGGGAGGAACAAACCCCTTCGGAAAATACGGACCCCAAAGAAGCAGCGTAAACCTTGGCTTTCGTCATATCCGTCATGCTGATCTCCTTTCTGTAAAAAACTTCATGCATGAACACCGCACCACGAAAATGCGCAAATGCCGGTGCATGAAGTTTTTTGTGCATCATTTCCGGTTGCCCCGCAGGGGCGAGGAAATGGCACATTTCTTATTTTGCTATGCTTTTGCATAGCAAAACGCCCTGCCGGAAAAGCGGCAAGACGGGCGGGATGAGCCGCTGAACTTATCCGTTAAATTATAGCATGGGCAGGAGTGGTTGTCAATTGGGAAAAATGGACATGGATACACCCGAAAACGGCGGGGCTTTTGGGCATAGGGGCGCGATTGAACTGCCCCCTTGTCTCTTTCTGGGAGAGGCGGTTGAGCGAAGCGAAGACGGAGAGGGAAAACAGGAAAAAAGCCCTCTCAGTCACCTTCGGTGACAGCTCTCCCAGAGGGAGAGCCAAGGGGTGTACCCTGTTTTATTTTTCTTCGCCTTCCGGGAGGACTCCCGATTCCTTGAGCCTGTCCAGCGCCGTCCGGTAGCCGCCGCCATATACGAGGCACCGGTTGACCCGGCTGATGGTAGCCGAGCTGGCGCCGGTGGATTCCGAGACTTCGATATAGTTTTCGCCGCTGTCCAGCAGGCAGGCGACCCGGAACCGCTGGGACATGGCCTGCAATTCCTTGATGGTGGCCACGTCCTCAAAAAACAGGCGGCAGTCCTCCACCGTCCGCAGGGACAGAATGGCCTCGAAAAACAGATCTTCACCGGGATGTCGAACGATATCCATAACACGGAGTCCTTTCTTCTGGGGTGCTTTCCTATACTTTACCACTTTACCATATTGAATACAAGTCCCTTTTGGAGTTTTTCGCAGGAAAAAGGGGGGAAGAAGGGGCGGTTTTTGTGGGTTCCTCTGAAAAAGACAAATGTCCCTGTATGAGATACTTTTTTCCGCGCCAAATGCTTGACTTGCGCCTCCTGCGGTGCTAGAATTGGGAAATAAAATTTCAGAGAGGTGTTTACAATGGAAAGAAAAGATATTGACTGGGGCAATCTGGGATTTGGCTACGTCCAGACCGACATGCGCTATGTCTCCAATTTCCGAAACGGCCAGTGGGATGACGGCTGCCTGACCGATCAGGCCACCATTACCATGAGTGAGTGCGCCTGCGTTCTGCAATACGCCCAGACCTGCTTTGAGGGGCTGAAAGCCTACACCACCGAGGATGGACGCATCGTCTGCTTCCGCCCCGACCTGAACGCCCAGCGGATGGCCAGTTCCTGCCGCCGCCTGAAAATGCCCGTGTTCCCCGAGGACAGGTTCGTGCAGGCCGTAGTGGAGACCGTCCGCGCAAACTCCCAGTGGGTGCCGCCCTACGGCTCCGGCGCGACGCTGTACGTCCGTCCGTTCATGTTCGGCAGCGACGCCATCATCGGCGTCAAGCCCGCGACGGAGTATCAGTTCCGGGTGTTCGTCACCCCGGTCGGCCCCTATTTCAAGGGCGGCATCAAGCCACTGAAGCTGCGCATCTCCGATCTCGACCGGGCGGCGCCCAAGGGCACCGGCGACGTCAAGGCGGGCTTAAACTACGCCATGAGCCTTTACAACATTGTGGATGCCCACGAGAAGGGCTTTGACGAGAACGTCTACGTGGACTCCGCCACCCGCACCCACATTGAGGAGACCGGCGGCGCCAACGTGATTTTCGTCACCAAGGACGGCAAGCTGGTCACCCCCAAGTCCGACACCATTCTCCCCTCCATCACCCGGCGCAGCCTGCTGCAGGTGGCGAAGGATTATCTCGGCATGGAGGTAGAGGAGCGCCCCGTGGCGCTGGCAGAGATCGGCGAATTTGCCGAGTGCGGCCTGTGCGGCACGGCGGCGGTCATCTCCCCTGTGGGCACCATTGTGGATCACGGCAAGGAAATTCACTACGTGGGTATGGGTCCCACCATCCAGAAGCTGTACGATACCCTCACCGGCATCCAGATGGGTCGTCTGGAAGCCCCCAAAGGCTGGATCCGGATCATCGAGTAATGTACAATGTTCAAAAAAGGCAAGCCGTTTTTCGGCTTGCCTTTTTTGAACGGAATTACGCGAGAATAGGCTTCAAAGCGTCGGCGAGAACCTTTTCCTGTGCTTCGGCTTCCGCCAGATCTTTGCCCAGAGTGGTGAAATAGGTCTTGATCTTCGGCTCGGTGCCGGAGGGGCGGACGATGACCGTCGCGCCGCCTTCCAGATTGTACACCAGCACATTGGCGGCGGGCAGGCCGGTCTGAGCGGTGTTCTGGTAGTCGGTGATTTTGGTCACCTTGTAGCCGCCAATCTCTACAGGGGGCTTCTCCCGCAGGGAGGCCATGATACCGGCCATCTTGTCCATGCCGGACAGGCCGGGGAACTCAAAGGAGTTCACCTTGTTCAGATACCGGCCGTACTTGGCGTAAATGGCTTCCAGCCGCGCCTTGATGGACGAGCCGATGGAACGGTAGTGGGCCGCCATTTCACAGATCAGCATGGAGCCAATGATGGCGTCCTTGTCCCGGACGTAAGGGCCTGCAAGGTAGCCGTAGGATTCCTCGAAGCCCAGAATGAAGCGATCCACCTCACCGGCGGCCTCCAGCTTGGCGATCTGGTCGCCGATCCACTTGAAGCCGGTGAGAACGTTGCGCATTTCCACGCCGTAATCCGCGGCCACGATGTCCGCGAGGGGAGTGGAGACCAGAGACTTTACCGCCACGGGGCGCTTGGGCATGGTGCCTTTTTCAATGCGGCCCTGACAGATGTAGTCCAGCAGCAGCACGCCCACCTCGTTGCCGGAGACCAGCTCGTAGGAGCCGTCGGGGCAGCGGATGGCAATGCCAACCCGGTCGGCGTCGGGGTCGGTGGCCAGCATCAGATCGGCGCCGGTCTTCTCGGCCAGCTCCAGACCAAGCCGCAGAGCCTCGAAAATCTCCGGGTTGGGATAGGGGCAGGTGGGGAAGTTGCCGTCTGGGTACTGCTGCTCGGGGACAATGGTGATGTCGTCGATGCCGATGTCATGAAGCACCCGGGTGACCGGCACCAGACCGGAGCCGTTCAGGGGGGAGTACACCAGCTTCAGTCCGGCGGTTTTGCAGATGCCGGGGCGGACGGCGCAGGCTTCAATGGCGCTGTACAGCGCCTCCTTGCAGTCCTCGCCCACGTATTCGATCAGACCCTGGGCAATGCCGTCTTCAAAGGCCATCATCTTCGCGCCGGTGAGGATATCGGTTTTCTGAATCTCCGCGTACACCACGGCGGCGGCATCGTCCGTCATCTGGCAGCCGTCGGGGCCGTAGGCCTTGTAGCCGTTGTACTTGGCGGGGTTGTGGGAAGCCGTGACCATGATACCGGCGTTGCACTCGTAGTAACGGGTGGCAAAGCTCAGGGCAGGCACGGGCATCAGGGCATCATAGATGCGCACCTTGATGCCGTTGGCGGCCAGAACACCGGCGGCGGTCTTGGCAAAGACATCGCTCTTCAGGCGGCTGTCGTAGCTGATGGCGACAGTCTGGCTGCCGCCCTGGGTCTTGACCCAGTTTGCCAGGCCCTGGGTAGCCTGACGGACGACATAGATATTCATGCGGTTGGTACCGGCACCCAGCACACCGCGCAGACCGGCGGTGCCAAACTTCAGGGCCACGGCAAAGCGGTCCTTGATCTCCTCGTCATTGCCCTCGATCTTGCTCAGCTCCGGTTTCAGATCCGCGTCCTCCAGATCCGCAGCCAGCCAGCGCTTATACTCATCCAGATACATATTGCACACCTTACCTTTAATTCGTATTTCGCACAGGGATAGTTTTCCAAACCTACTTATACTATAAACCCTTTCTTGGTACTGTGTCAATTCCATATTATGTAAGAATTTTTGCTCCGCAAATCATACAAATATTACAAAGATTTCAGCCTTTTCCATCATTTGGGGCTTTCGTGCTGTCCGCAGAGCCTGCGGCAGTGCCCGCACATTGACAAGCCCCCTGCCCGACACTATAATTGGGACAATAGATTATTCTGCCGAGACCGGGCATTTTCCCGGTCATTTCCCCGTCGGGCCGCAGACGCGGCGTGAGGAGGCCCCATGTATTCCGTTCTGAAAAGCTATGGTCTGAACGGCCTGAACGGCTTTGCCGTGGCCGTGGAAGCCGATGTCTCCGGGGGCCTGCCCGCCTTTTCGCTGGTGG
>ERZ779869.1689-NODE-1689-length-19757-cov-5.413461_pt1 | contig 19757 bp, 22 predicted proteins | sample MGYA00511557_ERZ779869 | MGnify/ENA primary metagenome ERZ779869 (study PRJEB29588, sample SAMEA2154620) | human gut metagenome | biome: human gut; feature: human-associated habitat; material: faeces | place: Denmark | collected 2008/2010 ... | reverse complement strand
ACACTTGTACTAAAATTTCAAATTTTTAAATTAAAATGTCGTCAATTTTTGTTAAAACCTTTGCCCCTTGTTTTATAAGGTCGTTTGTTCCTACGGATTTAAGGCTATCAATGTTTCCTGGTACAACATAAATATCTTTTCCTTGCTCTAGTGCAAAATCTACTGTAATAAGTGTTCCGCTTTTTTCTTTTGCTTCTATAACTATTAAAGCCTCTGAAAGTGCACTTATTATACGATTTCTTCTTGGAAAATTTTGTGCCAGTGGTTTTGTTCCTATAATATGCTCTGATATTATAGCTCCGCCACTTGCTATTATTTTATTATAAATCCATCTATTTTCTTCTGGATAAACTCTATCTAATCCACATCCAACTACAGCTATGGTTTTTGCTTTTCCTTTTAAGCATCCTATATGAGAATATGCATCAATTCCCTTTGCTAGTCCACTTACTATATTAATATTGTTGTTAGACAAATTATATGCAAATTTTATTGCTGTATTTCTGCCATAAGCTGTGCAATCTCTGCATCCCACAATTGAGATGCTTTTTTTGTTAAGTATTTCTTTGTTTCCTTTTATGTATAAAAAAACGGGTGGATCATAAATTTGCTTTAAATTGCTTGGGTATTCTTTGCTATAAATGTTAATTAATTCTATTTTGTTTTTCTGCATATATTCTAAATACTTGTCTAAGTCTTTTTTGTATTTAGGGTCACAAATTTTTTTAACAGTTTTATCGCTTATTCCCTGAGCTATGAGTTCTTCTTCTTTTTTATTCCATAGTTTTTGTGGAGTATTAAATTTTTGTAATAAATCTAATTGCAATTTTGGAGTTAAATTTTCTATTCTAGAAAACCATATCCAATACTTAATTTCTTCCATTGATTCTCCTTTTTAAGAATCCCCCTCTGTATAAATAGCCCTTATACTAATTTTGAAGTTTTGTAGCTTTTACAATGTTGTTCATAAGCATTGCAATTGTCATTGGTCCTACTCCTCCTGGAACAGGTGTAATGTATGATGCTACTTTTGAAACTTCTTCAAAGTCAACATCTCCGCATAATTTGCCATCTTCTCCTCTGTTAATTCCAACATCAACTACTACTGCCCCATCTTTTACCATATCTTTTGTTACAAATTTACTCTTTCCTATTGCAACAACTAATATATCTGCCATTTTTGTAATTTCTGCTAAATTTTTTGTTCTTGAGTGGCAAACTGTTACTGTTGCATTTTTGTTTAATAAACATTGTAGCATTGGCTTTCCAACAATATTGCTTCTTCCAATTATAACTGCATTTTTGCCTTCTATTTCTATATTGTAATCTTCTAATATTTTAATTACTCCATAAGGTGTACATGAAATAAATGCATCCTGTCCCAAACATAGCTTTCCTACATTCATTGGATTAAATCCATCAACATCCTTTATTGGATCTATAGCTTTAAAAGCTTCATTTATATCTAGATTTTTTGGTATTGGACTTTGAAGTAGAATGCCATTTATAGTTTTGTCGTTGTTTAATTTATCTATTAAATTTAAGAGCTCGTCCATTGTTGTTTCTTCATTTAATAAATATTCTTCATATTCTATTCCAATTTCGTTACATGCTATACTTTTATTTTTTACATATATTTTTGAAGCAGAATCATCTCCAACCATAATTACTGCAAGTTTTGGTGATATTCCCTCTTCTTTTAATTTACTTACTTCTTCTTTTAAATTTTGTCTTATTTTTCTAGCTACTTCTTTTCCATCTAAAATAACTGCCATACTGTAACCTCACTTTGTTTTTTTATTATTCTATATTAAAATGCTTATTTTTACAATATATTATATGAAAAAAACAAAAGGAGAACGCCTCCCTTTGTTTTTTATTTATTTAATTAGCAATTTTTTCTTCTGCAACATACAAACATTATTGCTTCAATAGCTAATAAGATTATAAGTGTTACTAAAAATAGAATCACTGCACCTAAGCCTAATAATGATATTAAATCTGTTAAAGTTCCTACAATTAGTCCAATTACAAAAGCTATAAAAATTACTAATATAAATATTGCTATATCCATACAGCATCTTCTTTTTTTGTCTTTTTTAAAGCATATATCTACTTGTGGTTCCATAATATAAAGCACCCCCTACTCATATTAGGATTACTATATAATATGTCGATATGTGTAGTTTTGTGACAGGAATGGGGAAAAAGGGGTCTGACCCCTTTTTCCCCACATTTTAGTTTATTTGTCTTGTTTGTTTTATCATTAAATCTCCAAACACTGCATAGCCTGTTGTTGGGTCATTTACTAATACATGTGTTACTGCTCCGCACAAATTTTCCGTTTTGTATTATTGGTGCTCCACTCATTCCGTTGTATTATTCCACCTGTTAAATTTAATAATTCTTGGTCTGTTACCTTTATTAGCATACTTTTATTATTTGAATTATTGTTTTTATATATTTTTGTAATTTCTATATTATATTCTTTTCTTTCTCCGCCTTCTATTGCTAAAAGAATTTTTGCTTCTCCTTGCTTTATTTCGTTTCTTTTTGCCACTTGTAATTCTTCTAAATTGTCTAAATTAAATTGAGATGTATTTGTTACTTTTCCATATATTCCGAATTCTGTATTTTGCCCTACTGTTCCTATTGTTTGGCTGTTTATTATACTTCCTCTTATTTCTCCTGGTACACCCTCTTTTCCTTTTACTATTGATGACATTCTTGTTGTAACTACTTCTCCACTTGATATTTTAATTAATTTTTCTGTATCTATATCTACTATTCCATGTCCTAATGCTGCAAAGTTTTGGCTTGATGGTTCGTAATATGTTATTGTTCCTATTCCTGCTGCTCCATCTCTTACCCATAATCCTATTTTGTATTTGTTGTCTTCTGCTCTTATTGCTTCCATATTTGCCGTATATTCTATTCCTTCTCGCACATATTTTATTCGTAAATCTTGTCCGTTTGAATCATTTACTGTTTCTATTAAATCAGATGTACAAGTTATTTCTTTTTGATTTATTTCTACTATTATATCTCCTTCTTCTATTCCTGTATTTGCATACGGTTTTTGACCATTTATTTCGCTTTTTCCAACTACTAGTACCCCGACTTGTGTATAGTTTTAGTCCTACTAAATTTCCAAGTGGTATTACTGTTGTTTCTGGAATTGTATTTATTTCTAAGTCTTTTATATCAAATAAATTAAATAGGCTTATTGTTGCTGTTTTTTTAGATAATACATTTTTATTATCTATTGTACTAGAAGTTTGCACTGTTTTTTCTTCTTTTTCTTTTAAATACAGTCCAAATGTTGTTCCTAAATTTAATTCTTCTCCTTGAAATATAATTACACTATTGGGTATTGCAGTTATATTTGTTGTGTATGCAAGGATTATTAATAGTAAAAAAATTAGTATCGCTCTTTTTATTTTTTTCATAAAAAAATGGTCACCCTCTTTATTTTTAGAATAACCATTTTTTAAAATTTTAATTCTTTTTTGAAATTAATTTGTTTTTAACTGATTTATTATTGCTCTTTCTACTAATTGATTTAAAGATATGTTATTTCTTTTTGCAACTATTGCAGCTTCTCTATGTAATTCTGGTTTTATTCTTACGTTAAAAGAACCTTTATATTGCTTTTCTGGTTCTTCATTTCTTTTTTTACATAATTCTAAATAGCTATCTATTGCATTTTCAAAATCTTCTTTTAGTTCTTTTACAGAGTTTCCCTCAAAAAGAATAGTGTCTTTTTTTAATCCTTCTACTTTCCCACAGAAGCATTTATCTTCGTCACTGTATTTTATTTCTGCCCAATATTCCTTGTATTTCATTATATTATCCATTGCTTTTCTCCTCCAATTCTTTTATTATTTTTAAAACACTTTCTATAACATACTGTTTTATTATACTCCTATATTTTTATTTTTGCAACTATTGATAGTTGCTTTTGCCGTTTTTAAATACCTCCTTAATGTAAGCATGATTAATAAACATATTTAAATGCCGGTTTTTATTTTTTATTTAGTTTTATTTTTTGGATTTTTTAAGAATTAATTCTTTTTTTGAAATAAATCTGCTTTGGCAATTTGATTTATTGCCAGAATTTATATTATTTTTGTATCATATTTGTGTTTAGAATTCAAGATAAATCGTTCGTGGGATTATTTGCTTTTTCGACAGAAAATGAGTGGACAGAAATTCTGTCCACTCGGGTTCTAAAGTTAGTAATTTATTTGTATATTTAATCCTAATTGATTTTCATCATTTAACTTGCTCAAATCAAGGTATCCTTTTTCTCCCTCTATAACTAATATTCCTCGGTTTTTTGCTTGTTCAACAGTGTACGTACTATCTCCTATTGTTATTGATGTAATTTCGTTTACATATTGTATTTCCACTTTATTGTTATACGCTGTGTATTTATCTGGTATTTCCAATTCTTTTGTAATTATTTTGGCAATATCATCAAAAGCGTTCAATAAATCTGTTTGATTCTTTGCATTTATAAATTTATCTGTAGGTTCTGTTACGAAAACTTTTTGTAATCCTTCAAAATTAGCATTTTTTTCATCTTTTCCATCCTCATCTGCATCTGCTTGCGCATTTGTAAACCCTATTGCATATATAGTTACACCTTTTCCTTTAATAGTGCTAATTTCAGATTCTACTCCATTCCAGGTTATTTTTGCTATATTATCGGTTCCAAATATTGTTGTGCCTCGCTCATTATATGTATAGCCTGGAAATCCCGGTCCTAAAGGATATGTAGGATCTCCATCACTGAAAAATACTAATATATTATTTTTTCCATCTACAATTTTATCATTTGTTTTTTCTAGTGCGCTTTTATAATTTGTACCTGCCCAAATCGTCCAAAAAGCATCATCATTTACAGTCCAGTTATCATACGCTATTCCGTTAAATTTTATTTGGTTTACTGGAATTCCTTCATCTTGCAAATCTTTTACAAATTTCTTTACTTTTTCTTTAAATGCTTTTCCTGTTTCCCCTCTTAAATAAGTTCTCATACTAGAAGATGTATCAACTACTAATATTACATTTTTTTGTTTTACTTCTGTTTTAGCTACTTTTATAGTCTTTTTAACTGTTGTTGTTGCGCTGTATCTATCATATACAAAATCATCATTAACTGCTGAATATGCAATAGCCGTATTTTCTAGCTTCGCTCCTAGTTTACCAGTTGGCTTAATAGTATATGTAAATGTTTTTGTTTCATTTGCTTTAATATCAATCCCTCTGATTATAAAACATTTTACTTCTTCAGTATTCATTTTTGCATCTATTATTTCTAGTTCTTCGTCATTTACAGTTATTTTTTCTAAATCCTCAAAATCTCCTGGTTTCCAATAATCTGCAATATTAACTTTGTCATCTACTATTCCGTTATTTGTTATTTTTATGATATAAGTAATAGAATCTCCATATTCAACCGAACTCTCGAGAGCTGTTTTTTTTATTGTAACGTTTGGTTTATATGTTCCTGGCTCGTCTAATTGCATATATCTTTCTCTTGCTAATGCATTGTAGTATGAGTCTGTCCAATTTTTATATAGAAGATTACCATTCCATATTCCATTATTTTTATATGTTGACCTATTTACTAAGCAGTAATAACATTCTAGTTCTGAATTAGTACTGTTAGCATGTGGGTAATAATATTTTGTTGACGTTGTTCCATTATTTGATTTTTCATAACTTTTTGCTACATAATCTATACTTCTATATCCTACATAGTCACTACCTGTTGCTTGTTCGCATTGTCTTTGATGATAATATTGGTCATCTTTTCCTGCAAAGTATAGCTCATCTGGGTCTACGAATTCTTTATTTAATGTGCTTGTTGCTATTGCATAATTATTATAGTATTTTAAACCTATTGGCATTCCTTGCATAAATGCAATTATAGATATGTTGCTTAATGCTTGTTCCCACTCATCATAGCTTAATTGTGGTAGTCTGTATTCATAGTTTGGGTTCATTCCTTGTGCTTGTGCTGTTGCTTGTGATAAATTTTTTTCTATTGTATTTATTATTATGTCTTTTTTGTGTTGTGCCAATACTGACTCTGCATACGCATCATCATTTTCTGGGTCTGGGTTGTTACTATCGCTAATCCTAAATATATATTGATCGCTACCTACATTATTGTATTGGCCATAATATTGTTGTTCTGCTGATGTTATGTTTTCTAAGCTGTTTATGCTGTTTCCTGTAGAAATTTGCATATCTCCAACTTTTATATTCCCTAAATTCTTTGTTACCCATTGTGTGAATACATAAGATTCTACACAATAATTTATTGCACTGTAATCTTCTTCTTGCTTTACAGTACCTAATGTTTTTTCTGGATTAGTAAATTCTACAAATGCACCACTTTGGTTTTCATAATAAAATTTATATCCTCCCCATGGATTTAGTATTTGAAATACTTTTTGTACTGTCCATTCGTCTTCCCTATTATCATACATTGGAATTGATATTTTTCTAAATCTATTTGTTATTGAAAATCCTGCATCTCCTTCTGGTAAAGCATTTTGTAAGTACACTTTTTTATTATTTTTATCTACTGAAAAATACTTGCTTCCATCCCAATATAGTTTGTTATCGTATTGGTCATAAATGTATTGATATTCTTTTACACCTTCGTCTGTATATACTTGTTCTGTTAATGCTTCTGGCTTTATTGTAGCCCCTCTATATGTTATTCCACTTATACTACCACCATTTTTATTAACTCTTACTCCTGCATTATTATCACAAACTACTAAATAACCTTCTTTTGTTTGATATTTACCACCTACGGTTCCATATACCCTAATGTAATTATCTAATGTGTAGTTTACTGTTACATCTACGTTTTCATTTTCATTTGCATATCTTGCTGAATATGGCGAGTATGGTTTTAGTATGTATTGGTATGAAGGAGTTCCTTCAGTATTATACTTAATATTTCCAGTATCTTTGCCGCTTGTGTATTTTTCAAACTGTGTTAACCCATCTTTATCCGTGTCTTGATCTTTCATCAATGATGCTGAATATATGTAATATCCATCATACATTGTATATACTATTGCTGGTATGTATGTTTGTATTCTTCCTTTTCCTGCTCCACCTATTCCCATATTATTTGCCAAGCTTGTTGTAAAGGTGTTTATAGAGGCTAATACGTCTCTTCTTTTTGAATCTGCTAGATTAGATGATGCACTATTCCATTCTACAGTATTTATTTCTAGTGCTTGTATAGAATCCTTGGCTGCTGTTTGCAATTTTACTGTATAGTTTTTTTGCATTGTTATTGTATTTATTTGAAGTCCTATATAATATGATACAACTAATATTATAGGTATCATTATTATTATAAATATTACTGTCATGTTTTGTAGTTTCATTAGTCCACCTCTTTATTTGTTTTTTGTAATTAAAAGGTACATATTTTTAATGTCTCACATAAGGATAACATATGTTTTGCTGTTCCCCTTATGTGAGACATTAGAAATATGCATCTTTATGCATTTTATTTTCCATTACTTACAACCAAAGCAGAAGCACTTGCCCCTATTTGATATGTATCTGAACCAGTTACTTTATATACGAAGTTTCTTAATAATTGTGCCAATGTTGTGTTTGTATTGTTTACTGTTACTATAACATTATCGCCTTTTGATAGTGAATATGTTCCGTTATTATCCTCAATTCCTTTTAATATTTCATCTGTAAATGTTGAATATCTAACATTTTCTCCTATCATATCGCCTGATGTTGTACTAGTTTTTTTACCTGGGTTTTCATCTAAGTGTTGTACTTCTAATTTTATATCATATGTATTTCCTGTTGCACCTAATGTTTGCACATAGGCATCATAGTCTTCCTGTGTGATTTTGCCTTTTGTTGCAGCCTTATTTACAAATTCTTGTGTTGCTTCTGTTACTGCTAATTGTGTTACATCTTCTTGATTGTTTGATACCGCCATTAATGGAAATACAAACATTAAAACTGCTGCTAAAAATATTGCAATAATTGTTATTAATGTGTCTGACATAATAAGAAACCTCCTATTTTATATTTTACATCCTTTTTATTCTTGTTTTGTATATGTTATATATATACTTGTTTGTCCTGATTGCACTGTAAGTTCTGAGCCATCATCTTCTACTATATATTTGCCACCTTTTTTTACTTCGTCAAATGTTTCTAAAAATTGGCCTTTTAATGTGTTCGAATTTTCTTTTATCCAATCATTGACTCTTTTTTTTCTTTCTCTTTGTGATAGTCCTTTATCTGTTTCTGTGTTAAAATCACCTATTAAATTAGTGCCATCATACACACGAACTACCACTGATTCTTTATAGTATCTGTATAGTGATGATATTACAACATCTGCACCTACTATTCTTCCTTCTGCATCATCTGCATCCTTACTATATGTATAGTAATTTGTTTTGTCACTTGCAAATAGCATTATATCTGATGTTGCTTTTGCTTGAGATAGTAAGGCAAACGCTACTGTAAGTGCTATTACGAATACTAATACACCAAATGCAATTTTTAAAGCATCTACCGCATTTTCCATATTATCTCTCCTTTTTTAGTTTATTACTAATTATTGTGTTGTGTTACAGTTATTTTACTTATTAAACCTTCAGTATACTCTGTTACTTCTACGCTATAATTCTTATTAGGCTTAATCCCATTTCTATAACTACTTATGTCATTTGCATTAACGTTTCCATTTATTGAAACTGTATTCTTGGAATTGGCATTATGTGCAATTATAACTTCGCATAGAGTTCTTACTTGGCTTCCTTTTACAGAATCTCCGCAATATTTAAGAAATTGTGAGTTGAATTGTTGTACTTCTAAAGTTTTTCCTAAATCTTGTGTTTGAGCTGTTGTTCCTGATGTAGATTTAAATATAAGTAAACCTAAACTTATTACTAGAATAGCAATTAATACTGAACCTGCTATTATTAAAGCTTTTGACGCATTTTCCATAATTTACTCCTTAGTATTTTTCGTATAATGAACAAAATAAATTTTGTTCATTATACTTATTTAATTATCCTTACATCAATTCATTATAATATATTTGTTAATGAGTTTTGAATTGAATTAACTCCTCTTTTAGCTCCATCTTCCATTTGATTTGCTGTTGAACCAGCTTGTTCTGATGTAGATTTTGATGAATTAAAAGCTATAATTCCTAAGCTTATTAATAAAATTGATATTAATATTGCACCTGCAATTATTAAAGCTTTTGATGCATTTTCCATAAAATATTCCTCCTTTGAATTTTTGATATTTATCTTTTGAATTTTAGGAGCTTGTCCTAAAAATATTGAAAACTAACTTATTTTTCTATTTGCTCAAATATAAGTTTGCTAACTTTGCCTGTTTCTTTATGATACTCTATATTTGTGCATTTAAATAATATTACATTAAAGTTTTTAACAAAATTTGTAACATCATTTTTGTATATTAATTCCATTGGATATGTTTTTTCTACTGTTATCATTTTTAAATCTATTTTTATACTATTTGTGCCATTATCTATGTAATATCCATTTTCATCTTTTGAAACATTGTTTCTTTCATTTTGCTCTGTTACTTTGTTTATTAGTGTTGCTATTTCTGCTCCGTATATTTCTTTTCCTAAATAATTTTCGTATTGTTTATTGTATGATATAGCTTCATTTTGTTTTGATTGTGCTTCAAAAATATATCCTAGTACTATGAATATTATAATTAGTATTATTGCTGTTATTATTAAAAATGATTTTTTCAAATATACTTCCTCCCTAATTATAACTTTTTTTGCGATATTATGCAATATTTTTTTTGCTTTTTACAATGATTTTAAGCGTTGCCTTCGAAGTGCGGGTCGCTGAGGACAGCGACCCCTACATTTTGCAATATGTCTGTCTTTTTGCGGGTCGCCGAGGACTGCGACCCCTACATTACCCTATACTTTTAAGTTTGAGCTTAAATTTTACTAATAATAATTTTATTTATCATTCCTTGATCTGAATAATTAATTTCAACTTTATATTTTTCATTTTTTGTTCCATTTGTTGTTAAAAATTCAGCATCGCTATTGTTTCCCACAATATCACTAATATTATTTTGAATATCGCTTCCTTTATATGTTTCTGTATTTAAAATGTTTTTTAATGTTATTATTCCTTGGGCTGTTATATATATATTTCCATTTTCGATTATAAAATTTTTTGTTATTTCTGAATTAAATTTTTGAATTTCATTTGTGTTCATTGAAGTATAATATGTTTTTGCTGTTTTTTGTAATGTTGTTGCAAGTAAAACTCCCATAGAAATTATTAAAATTCCTATTAAAACAGCTCCTGCAATTATTAAAGCTTTTGATGCGTTTTCCATATATTAACTCCTTAATTTAAATTCTAATTCTTTAATTCTTCCTTGATTATTATATTCTACATTGGTACATTGGAATATGTCATTCTTAAATGTTGTAAATGGAGAATATGTGTATTCAATTGTTGTCGTTCCATTGTTGTTTTTTGTTTCTTTTACAGTATCTGTAGAATCGGTATTAAAAAATCTTACAACTTTGTCATTTGGTTTGTATGATACATTTCCATTCCATGTTCCCAATTCTATTTTGCTAGTTCCTGCTAAAGAACTTGAATTTCTTTTTGTCTCATCTGATTTTACCTTTTTATCCTTATCCAAAATTACAGTCCTTTTAGAACTATCTTCAATTTTGTCACTTCCTAGGTCTATTACTACATTAATATAATATGGATTATCACTGGTTGCACTATTATTATTTTCTATTGCCATTTTCATTAATGTTATTATGTCTGTGCCTCTTAAAGCTTTTTTATTATATGCTTCATATTTTTGATTAAATTCTGCTAATTGTTCTGTTGCGAGTGCTTTTTCTCTTGTTTTTTGATTAGAATTTACAATATTAAGTGTTACTACTAATACACTCACTATTAATATTGCTATTAATACTCCTCCTGCAATTAGCAAAGCTTTTGATGCGTTTTCCATATACTCCTCCTATTTTATATAGATGTGGACATTGTTGAAAATGCTTCTGTCATGCTTAGGAATCCTATTACAACTAATGGTATAATTAAGTAACCAACAAATAGTAATACCATTGGTGTAAATCCCACTATTTTTCCTATTAATCCCTTTCTTGATATAAGTTTGTCATTTGTTTCTTTTCTTTTTTCTTGATAATATTCTCTTTCATTGTCTAATTCATCAAATGCTTGTGAAATAGGTATTTTTTCTACTGCTGCTTGTAAGCTTTCTACTATACGTATAAATTGTGGTGCAGCAACCTCTTCTTTTAATTCTTCTAGTGCTTCCCATGCGCCTGCTTCGTAGTTGTTAACACATTTTGTTATAGGTTCTTTAAATATGTTTGCATATCTTTCTAGCCATTCTAGTATTATTTCTACATTTACTCTTTCTATTTTCATTAGCATTAGTATTATTGTTTGGAACTGCATTATTTCGTTTTCTATTTCCAATTGCCTTAACATTTTTTGGAATATTAACATTAATTTTGGTCCCATATAACCTATTCCTGCAAATACAAATGCTAATAATAGTTCAAACCATTTTAAATATTCTGCATTTATTATTTGTAGTTTATCTTGTATTTGCTCTACTGCTTTTTGTATTTCTTGGTCTGTTGCATCTTGATAAAATTTTAAATTTCTTACTTCTCTTTCTATTTGTTGTGGTGTTACTTTTCTATTACCTTTAAATTTATCTAATACTATATTTTGCGCTTTTGTTACTTCCATTGCGTCTTTTTGGTCTGCTTCTGACATTGAGCCCATTATGTTATAGTCTGATGTTGGCTCATTATATACATAGTCTACTGCTACATTGTGTAGTTGTAAAAATAGTAGTATTGAACATAAGAATGTAACAACACATATTGTAAGTCTATTTACATATACGGTTTCCAGTTTTTGTTTTGTTGCTGATTCCTTCATTAGTTTTATCATTTTTCTGTATTCTTTTGTTTTTTCTTTTGGAATAAATAAATCTATAATCTTTTTTGCTACTGGATTTTTGTATAATTTCATTTGCCATACATTATTTGGATCTTTGTATTCATCTTTTATTGCTCCACTATCTTTTAATTTTCTTGTTAAAATATAGCAGATAAGTGTTGCTATTATCAAAATGATTTGTGCTATTAGTCCTAATTTTCCATCATAAAATTGTGAAGTAAAAGAAAAATTTGATACTGCCCAATTTCTTAATGGCTGTAAACACAATACTGGTAGCATTGCAATTACTGATAAACTTTGAAATACATAATCTAATTTATCTCTTTTCAATATTTCTAGTTGCATTTCTTGTGTAATATTGTTTAAGTTCTTTAGGTATAACGATGCTCCATCTATTGTTCTATCTCCAAATTCTCTTGTTAAATATGAAATACCTGCAAATTCTTTTAAATAACTGTTTGGTGCAACATCATAATATTTTTCTAGTTCTGTTTCTGGGTCGTCTGATATTAGTATTTCATATATTTTTTCTCCTTGACGAGAAACTTCTAATTCGTCATTTTGTGATACTTCATATATTGCTTCTTCTACCATGTTGAATTCATGATATGCATGTCTTATTTCTGCAAAAAAATCAATTTGCTGTTTTAATAATTTTGTGTCTAGTTTGTCTACCATTCCTGTCATTATTGTTTCTATTAAGAAAACTTCAAACATTAATAAAATTACTCTTAATAGCGTATTTCCTTTTGTAAAAAAGAAAATTGCAAGTGTTAATGGTATTATTACTAGTAATGAGTTTGTTATTATTTTTGCTGTTTGTCTTCTTGTTATGTATTCATCCTCTATGCTTATAATCTCTATTTTTCTTCTTAGTTTTTTTACATATCTTTTTAATAGAGGAATTTTATTATATATTAGATACAATTTTTGATAAGTTACGTCTGATGAGAATTTTTTTTCTTTTGTTCCTTCTTGTAGTTCTTTCATTTTTCTCATTTCGCTTTTACCCATTTTTTTTCTTAATATTACATATGCAATTACTACAATTAAGAACAGTGCTACTGTACCTGCCATAAAATATAATATTGTTTGGTTTGACATCTTTTGTTTCTCACCTCATTTTTATGCTTTTTTAGGTCTTCCTCTTCTTGTTGGTTGTGGGTCGCCGTGAACTGCAACCCCTACGTTTTGTTTTCCCCAGTTTTTCTCGATAAATTTATCAAATTCTGCTACGTCGTTTTCGTCCATGTTGTTTCTCATTTCTTTTATGTTATAATCTGATATTTTGTTTGTTATAACATATTCGTCATTTCTATATTCCATAATGTTTACATATTTATATAGTTCTTTGTTTGTTACTTTTGAAAAATATCTTGTTGCATTGTCCATAAATTTGCTTAGTTTTCCTTCTATTGTTTTTTCGTTTTGATGTTCATATGTGTATTCATTTTTATCTTCAACTGGAATACATTCTGTTACTCTTTCTATGTAACGTCTACCTCTAAAATCTTTTACCAAGTGTACGTCGAAGTTTAATACTTGAACAACTTGCTCTTCTGCTGTTCTTTCATCTGTAAATACACCTGTTCTAAGCATAGAGTTACGCAATGCTGTTACTAAGTTTGGAAATGTTTTAGCATGGTGAGTAAACAATGTGAATTTTGATGCTACTTGGGCTGCTTGTATCATCCAAGATGCTACGGGGTCTGTTGCAACCTCACCTATAATGTTAACACTACCATCAGTTTTCTTTTGAACGTCCAAACCTGCTTGTCCAGAAATTGTATCTGTTTCTCTAAATGATAATATGTTTCTTGTTGGATATATTTTTCTTAGGTGTAACTCGAATGCAGTTTCTTGAACCCTGATGTTCATTGTCTCATATATATTTTCTATCATACCCATAAGCATTGTTGTTTTTCCGGCAACCTTGCTCACCTGTAAGTGCTGTAATTCTTGCTCCTTTTACTAGGTATTTTAATAAATCTATTGCATCTTCTTTTCCTGGTGCTACTATTAATTGTTCTAGAGTTGCTCTTTTTACGTCGAATTTTCTTACGAAGAATGCCCATGTTTCAGAGAAACTTGGTCTTACAACAACAACACGAGAACCGTCTTTCATTTCGTTAATTTTAAATCCGTTTGTATCTGATAATTGTCCTGGGTTATTGTATTTGTATATGTTTTGACATACTCTTTTTAGTTCGCTTTCTTTTCCAAAAGAAAGGAATGCTAATCTTATTGATTTACCTTGGAAGAAAATCCAGATACTGTCACATGCTCTTGGCACTTTATGTTCTGTCATTTGTTCTAGGTAATCTCCATCTGTTTGTGCGACTTGGCTTAAAAAGCTTTCTGGTAAACCAGATACACCACCAGATACACCATCTATGTTCATGTCTCTTATTTCATCTATGCTACTATATCCTTTATAGTGTTGATATATTCTTTGTGTTAGTACATTTAATTTATCTGCAAAAGATAGTTGTAGTTGTTCTTTTTCGTATATATCATTTATTTCTTCATTTGTTATTACATAACAAGGTTTTGCTTCTCCTGCTACATATTTTAATGTTGCTAAATTATATTTCTTTATTAATTGTGTTAAAGCTTCATATCCAAAATCTTTTTTGTACATATATATTAATATGTCGAATTTATCTTGTGGGGTTAAAAGTGATGGTATGTCAAATGGAATTGCTTTTGATATGTTTGTTTCATTTATTCCATATTCTTTGTATAATAAATCATATATTAATTCCTTAACATATTTTTTATCATTTACGTCTCCATATGTACAGCCTTTTAAAGCTTTTCTTAATTCATATTTTTTTGCTTTTCTTCTTTTTAGTTCTTCTTCTGATAATCCTATATCATAAAGGTTTACTTTTGTAATTTCGTCTAATCTTCTTTTTACGAAATCCATTGTTGCCTCTATTGTATATGTTTTATCTTCTACAGGAATATCCTCTTCAATTTCTGCCTCTTTGTTCTTCTTTATAAAGTACTTTACACTTACAAAAGCTATTACTAGTACAACAAAGATTAATATAATGTTTAATACCATTTTTTGTGCCCCTTTCTTTTGTTTTTTATGTTCTCATTTGCAATTCTTTTAATTTTTCAAGTATTCTTTCTGAAGTTTCTTTAACTTCGTCTAGAAAATATGTATTTTCATCTGGGTGAACTCTTCCTCTAAATTTTGTAAAAAACTCTGTTATTTTTCCTTCGTTTGTTGCTTCTAAAAATTGAGTGTTATATGGAATTGGATACAAATCTCTAATATTTGCATATCTAGATACATTTTTTGCATTATATTTTGAGTTTTTATCGCATTTTCCTATTAGCACTATTGTTTTATCTTTATTAAAAATTCTATTTGTTTGTTTTAATTCTATATAATCATTAATTTTTTTTAAGTTTTGTGGCAAATTTACTATTATTAAATCCGACTCTTCTAGGATACTTGCTGTAGTAAGGTCGTCTGGGTTTCCACTTATGTCCACAAAAACTAGGTTGTAATATTTATTTGCTATTTTTGCTATTTCTTTATATGTTCTTCTTTGACTTTGGTAATCTTCTTGTGTTATGTTATCTTCTGTTAATAGTTCTAGTCTGTTTTTATATATTGTTTTTGTATAATTCTTTATAATTTCTGGAGAAGTTTTGTTACTTAATATAGCTTTTGCAACGCCTGTAGTTCCAGTTGCAAGGTCTGCTCTATTGCCAATCATAAACATTTCTTTTTTAGGTTTTTTGGGTGTCCAAAAGCAGTTTTCTAATGTACTGTCATTGTATTCTGTATTAAAAATTAATGTTTTATATGTATTTTCTATTGATATCTGAGTGGTAATTGCTGCAAGTGACAACGTTTTTCCGGTTTCCTTATCACCCTCACTCCAAAATGATATGATTGCCATTCTTCTTTTGCTCCTTTAAATATTTTTTATAATTCTCTTTATTTCTCCATTTCTTGTTTCTGGTACAATTTGTTGAGCTAATTCTAATAACCCATCTTTATATTCTGTACTCAAGTTTCTAAAACTTATTTTTGCCGCTCTTTGATTTTCTATTATTACTGTGCTATCTCCATTATCGAATGGAAAATATATTTTATCTCCATTCCATTGTATTGAATAGTAAAAAGATAAAAAGTTTAAGTAGTCATCTTCTTCTTGTAACATATCTCTTGAAAACAATATTTTAGTCATTGGAATTTTATTTTGCATTTTTCCTATTGCTTCCAATCCTTTTTTTAATGAATAATTATCAAATCCTGTTACAAAATAATTTTTATCTGCGTTTTCCATATCAAACCCAATAAAATCTTCATGTGTGTCTATATCTATTAGTATCATGTCATATTGTAATTGTGCAGTTCCTAGATAATCTTCTATATTTTCAATCTTATCAAATCCTATAGCTACATCCATTCCTTCAAATTCTGTTACATAGCACTTACTAGGCGAAATGCTAGGTACTGTGTACCTAGCTCTACCTAATATTGTAGAATCTATTATTAATACTTTCTTTTGTAATTCTACTAGTATTCTTGCAACATATAATATTAAATCTGTTTTATCGAATGCTCCTATAAATCCTATTTTTTTCAATTGCAAGCCTCCTATTTTTTTCTTGTCTTTTTATTGAGCTAATGATGATAAGTATTCTTCTCTTGCTTTTTTAGCATCCTCTATTTGTTTTTGTATTCCTTCTTCTACATTTGTTAATCCTTGCTCTGAATATTGGTTAACAGTTGAATTCATTTGGCTTCTTATATTAGCATCAAATCTTGATGTTAATTCATTTTTTGCTGTAGATACAATGTTGCTGTCAGTTTCAATTAATCTTATAACTTCTGCTGTTGGCACATATGTATTTGCAGCTTTTTCTTGCATTCCTGGTTCTACGTATTTTGCAATGTATATATTAGAAGCTTTCATTATATATGATTCAACAATCGCACTATTTAGCATTACTATATCTGCTTCTGACATATCAAATGTAACTGTATTTCCTTGAATATTTTTTATTTCTTTCTTTGCTATTACTATAAAATCTTGTCCATCTGGGAATGTTATTCTTATATCTACATAATCTCCAATAGTAAGATTTATTGGTAATGTTAGCATATTATATTCCATTGTTCTTACATCTTTAGTTACAGTATTTTCTTCTGTTGTTACTGTACTTGCAGTTAATATTGTATTTTTGTATAAATCTACCTTAGCCACTACCTTTTTTCCACTTTCTACACTTGTTAATATTGTTGAATCTATATAGTTTTGAGGTATTAAATTTGAATATGTATTTATTGGGCTAAGCATATCAGCTGTAATCTCTTGTCCTGATTTTACGTCTCTATTTAAAGCATATGCTTTTGTTGCTGTTCCTTTTTCTTTACTTGCTTTATTTTCTGGTCCTATTACCGCAATATAAAGTATAACTCCTATTATTGCACACACTATAAGTGTGATTATCATTCCTAGTAAGAATGAATTTCTTGCTTTCTTTTGCATTGGGTTTACTGCCATAATTAACTCCTCCTAATAACTCGTATTTTATTATATTTTATAACATTTCTACTGTAAAAACAACAAATTAGAATGTTGTAATTTAAAAATAATATTTTTGTAATATAACTGTAATATTTTGTCAGTTTAAAATGTCTTTAATAGCTTCGGCTACACCACTTGAATTGTTATCTGCTACTACTTTTTTCGCTATACTTTTAATATATGGAGATGCATTCCCCATTGCTACTCCGAGACCTGCATTTCTTATCATTGGTTCATCATTTATATTATCTCCTATTGCAACGACCTCTTCTTTTTGTATTTCTAAGTGTTCTATCAATTTTTCTATTGCAGTCCATTTATTTGCATTTTCGTTTGTTATTTCTGTATAAAAATATGCTATTTCTATTTCTTGTGAGCCATGTTTTATCATCTTTTTTGACATATGAGAAACTTCTAAAATATCTACTTGTTTTATTGATTTTAATTTGTTTATTATACTTTTGAAAACAAGCTCATCGCTGTCACATATTGTTATTTTTAAGAAGTCATTTCCTGTGTAATTTTCCACATAATTATATATATCTTCTGTTATATACATTTTTATTCTTTTTTCTTCTGGATTTTTTAGGTTTTCATTTTGATAATATAACAGATTATAATTTAAAGATTTGGTAACAATAACATCATTAGTGTAAACATTATAATATATGCTATTTTCTTCACATATTTTTATAATTTCAAGCAATTTCTTTTTTGAAAGATAATTGTTATAAATTATCTTCTCTTTATTTACATCATATATCATCGCTCCATTGCCACAAATTAAATAGTTATTAGCATTTGCTTCACTTGCAATTGCTAACATTGCTTTTGGCATTCTCCCTGATGTTAAAACCACTTCTATGTTTTGTTCTTTTGCTTTTTTTATTGCTTCTATATTCTCTTTTGAGATATTTCCGTAGGAATCCAAAAGAGTTCCGTCTATATCCATTGCTACTAATTTATACATTAATAATTGCTCCTTTGTTTTTTCTTTATTATATCATTAGCAAATCTATTTTCAACATTTTTTTGCAACAAATTAGAATTTGCTTAATTGATGTGAGAGTGTGATTTGTTGCAAACGATGTAGGGGTCGCCGCCATCGGCGACCCGAAGGCATCGTAGGCTTTGCAATATACATATTTTACACCAATTTGTTTAATTTCAACATACAAATAATTTTTACAAAAATTTCTAGTTTAAAAAATCTTTTTATGTACATCATAATTATTGAAAAGCAAATGTTGCTTTTAAATGATTAATTTCAGTCCTAGGAGGTGAAAAGAAATGGCATCAAATTCAAGTAAAACTTTAGTTCCAGAAGCAAAAGCTTCATTAGAAAAATTCAAATATGAAGTAGCTAGTGAAGTTGGAGTTAACCTAAAAAACGGATATAATGGTGATATATCTGCAAAAGACGCTGGTAGAATAGGTGGTAACATGGTTAAAAAATTAATCCAACAAGCTGAAAATAACATGAAATAGTTATTAATTCTATTTTAGTTTTAGCAGGAATTTTTAGTTTTTACTTTTGTGTATTTATACATAAAGGCAGGAACTTAAAGTTCCTGCCTTCTTTATTATGCTTCTGGTTCTACTAAACCAAAGTTTTTGTTATCTTTCATTTTAAACAATACATTTACTTTGTTTGTTTCTTGATTTATAAATGTTATAAATCTGTCTTGTGGTTTTTCTTGTAATTTTAGTTTTGCATCTTCTGCTGTCATTGGTTTTAAATCATAATAAATTGTTTTTATTATTTCGTTTTCTACAGCTCCTTCTGTTGGTAAGTTGTTTAATGCTTTTATAGAATCTTCTTTATTTGCTTTATCTTTTTTTGTTTTCATCTTTCTTACTTGACCTTCGATTATATCTAAATCTTTGTCGATTGATGCATATAAATCATTATGAGCTGTTACTGCTCTAAATACGCCTGCTACTGATTTTACAGTCATTTCTGCGATTTGCTCATTTCTTTCAGTTCTTAATGTTACTGATACATCAAAATCTTCTCCAAAGTATTTCTCAATTCTGTCCATTTTTTTGTTTACATAGTCCTTAATAGCCTCTGTTGCTAATAAGTCTTTTCCTAAAATTGTTACGTTCATACGTTTTCCTCCTTAAATTTTATATATAATAT
>ERZ779869.1676-NODE-1676-length-19867-cov-4.645568_pt1 | contig 19867 bp, 18 predicted proteins | sample MGYA00511557_ERZ779869 | MGnify/ENA primary metagenome ERZ779869 (study PRJEB29588, sample SAMEA2154620) | human gut metagenome | biome: human gut; feature: human-associated habitat; material: faeces | place: Denmark | collected 2008/2010 ... | reverse complement strand
GGAGCCGCTGATTCCTGCGCCTGCGCAGCAGGAGCCTGCCAAGACGACGGACGCGCCTGCAGCTGAACCGGAAGAGCCGGATATCCCGGACTACCTCCTGAACCCCGGCATGGCCATGCCGGTCGTTATGGTGGACGGTGTGGCCTATATCGGCGTGCTGGAGATTCCTGCGCTGGAGTTGACGCTTCCGGTCACGGGTGAGTGGAGTTATGACCGCCTGAAAATCGCCCTCTGCCGCTACGCGGGTTCGGCGTATCTTGACAATCTGGTCATCATGGGCCATAATTATCCGGCGTTTTTCAAAAACCTCGGCGATCTGCGCCCCGGCGACGAGATTCGCTTCACGGATGCGGACGGAAACGTCTTTTCCTACACGGTCGCGGATCTTGAACAGCTGCGCGCCTCACAGGTCGAAGACATGATCACAGGCGACTGGGATCTGACGCTCTTCACCTGTACGCCCGGCGGCCAGCTGCGCATTGCAGTCCGCTGTATCCGCGCGGCTGAATAAAATAAACCAATCTGGTCTGGAAAAACAGAGCCCCCCGTCCTGCGCAGGACGGGGGGCTTGTGCTGTGATTTATTATTTTATTTAGTCAGGTACCGGTGCAGCAAAACGGCAACCTCGGCGCGGTTCGCGCCGGTCTGGGGATTCAGCTTTGCACCGTTTCCCTTGAGATAACCGCAGCCGACAGCCCAGCGCATCGCATCGACGGCGTAGGCACTGACATCGGCAGCATCCGTATAGCTGCGCAGGCTTGCGGATGCGGCGGGCTTGCCGGAAAGCCGATAGAGGATGGAAGCCAGCTGCTCACGCGTGACAGGCTGCTTCATGCAGAATTCCGTCTCGCTTACGCCGCCTGCAACGCCGTTCTTCCATGCCCAAACGATTGCGCCGTAAGCGTAATCTGTTTCCGAAACGTCTGTGAACGGGATGCTCGTGTCAGAGACAGCAGGGGAACCGGCGCTCCGGTACAAAATCAAAATCAGATCGCCGCGCGTCATGCTGCCGCGCCAGTTGAAGGTTGACTTGTCCGCACCCTGAATGAGCCCGTATTCGTTCATAAAATCGACGGCATCCGCTGCCCATGCGCAGGTTCCTGCATTCACGTCCGAGAAGACGGAGGAGGACTGTTTTGTCGCAACGCGGATGGTCAGTTCGCCCGTTCCAAGCTGCGTACCGCCCGCATCATAGGCGGTATAGGTAAGCTTCAGCTGCGAAGCGCAGTCCGCTGCCGGGAGAAAGTAAAGCGCGTCAAGAAGCAGGCCTGATTTTCCGGTGTCCGCCAGATAAAACCAGTCCTGTGCATAGTGGACAGTCGTGTACGCGCTGCCTGCAACACTGCTGAAGTCTTTCAGCAGCCGTCCCACGCCAGCTTCCGGCTGCTGGAAGCTGACACAGACTGCATCCGGATATTGCTGCGCGATCTGTCCGGCAGCGTCCAGTGTTTTCAAAAATGCGCCGGAGGCGGTGACGGTGCTGTCGCCGGAGACGGTGACGGCGGCGCTGCCTGCAAAGCGCGTTCCGTCAGTTCCGACGGCGGTAAAGGGGATGCGGACGGTATAACGGGTGCGGCAGGAACCGGTCAGATAGGTCAGTGCATCGAGATCAATCTGGGAGAAGCTTGCCTGATAATAGCAGGCGTCCGTGTCGGACAGCGCCTGCCCGCCTTCTGCTGAGGTATAGAGTGCGCCGAACATGGAAGTGCTGCCGGACGCACTCAGATCATAGGTCTTGCCGCCCATTACAGCCGTTGCACGGGACAACTCAAACATGACGTAATCCAGCGTTTCGCCAGGCTTTCCCTTGCCGGAAAACGCCTTGCTGAAATCGTTTTCGGAGAAGCGGACGCTGCCGCCAAAGCCGGCTGCATACTCGACACTGATGTTCTGTGCGGCAGGCGCAGCTGTAATTGTAACAAACGCGCCGCCGGCAGCATACGTTTTGCCGTCTACGGTCACGCAGATGTTCAGCGGAAGCTGCACAGAAGAACCGCTTACGCCGCCCGCCTTAGTCAGCAGTTCGAGGCTCGACGAGGACGAACCGGCGGCCAGCGCCGTTGTAACCGGCTTGCCGTCACTTTCGCCTCGGAATGCGGCTACCCCCTCGCGGTAGGCTTCCCAAGTGATATCCGCGCCGCCGCCGAGGTATTCGCTCCATTCGCCGTCTGCCTCATCACAGCTGTAGACCGTGGCGGAAACAATGGTCGTGCTGCCCGCCGTGACGACCGCCGGGGCGGCGCTGACGGCAATTTTATAGGCTTCTGAACTGTTGCCTGCAAGTGCCGCCGGAATCAAAGCGGCCAGTACCGCGCATGCCAGAAGCAGCGCGGAGATCCTTTTCCAAACCTGTTTCATACCGGTACACCTCTTTCCGCAGCAAAGCGCCGCAGTATTTGTGATTTGAATCCAGTTTACCGTATCTTTTTGAAATTGCAATACTTTTGTAAATAATTCAGATTTTTTTCACAACTTGCTCCGCCAGCATCAGGCGAGGCGGAGTGACGCACAGGTGTGCAAGAATGGAGATTATAGAAGATTGGGCATAATGTACAAAAATATATATTAAAATTGCAACTCTATTCACGAAAATGTAAAAAACGCTTGACGCTTGGAAAAGAAAGCCTTATAATATGGCTATCAATTAAAACGTTTTCATTGAAATAGGAGCAGTCATGGCCATTGCGCACACAGAACAGGAGAATAGACGTGCCACCATGAAGGACGTCGCGCGCCGCGCAGGTGTCACGATCGGGACAGTCTCGCATGTCATCAACGGCACTGCACCCATCTCTGAGGAAACGACCGCCCGTGTGCGTGAGGCGATCCGCGAACTCAACTATGTACCGAATCTGGCTGCGCGCCACATGCGCCGGAAGGAAAAGCGGCAGATCGGCCTGCTGATCCCCAAGCTTGACAATAATTTCTACGCCCGTATTGCCAGCGTTCTGATGGAGGACGCATATCAGGAGGACTATACCGTCCTGATGCTGAGTTATGAATATTCCAGTGAAAAGGAAAAGCGCGGACTGGTCAATATGGTGCAGAATGATACGGAAACCATCGTCATTGTCAACGGCGAGGACGATGAGAACAGCATCCGCAAGCTGGTCGCAAGCGGCGTTCATGTTATTCTTGCCGACCGCCGCAGCACCATTCCGGGCACATCTTATATTGCCTATGACAACCATCAGGTTCTGCTCGAAACGATTGGATTTTTGAAGCAGAAGGGCTATCAGAGCATCGGATTTCTCTCCGAGCCGCCCAATATCAGCAACTTGTCCGACCGCTTCGCGGCCTATCAGAAGGGCCTTTCCCAGTATGGATATCCCTTCCGGCCCGAGCATGTGTTCATTTCCGATACCTTCCGCGAGGACCACTTCGGCAACGGCTGCCGGTATATGGAGCAGCTGCTGCGCACCCATGCGCGGCACGAACTGCCTGAGGCGTTCATCGTCTCGTCAGATCTGCTGGCTGTCGGCGTGATGAAAGCCATACAGGAGGCGGGCTATCGCATTCCGGAGGATTTTGCGATCGTCGGCTTCGACAATCTCCAGATTTCCGCCTGCGTTCAGCCGCCGCTCACCACAGTCTGTCAGGACCGGGCGCGGCTCGGCCATGAGATCTGGGAGCAGGCCAAAGCATGGCATGAGGGGCGGACACCGCAGAACGTCGTGCTCGGACAGTCGCTTATCATACGAGACTCCTGTTGAACAATTTGGAATTAAAACGATCTGACCAACGGATCAGCTAGAAAGAATGGATGGAAGGAGGATTCACGGAGGTCAGCACGTTTTAAGAATACACATTTACAGCACTAAAAATGGAAAGGACGGTTCATTCAAATGAAAAAGATCCTCGCATTGCTCCTGGCGCTGTCGATGCTCCTGTGTCTGGCAGCTTGTGCAGGTACCACGACTGCAAAGACCGAAGAAACCAAAACAGAAACTGCAAAGTCCGACAAGGATTACGAGATTGTCGTCGTCCCGAAGGATGCCTCGAACCCCTGGTTCGTCCGTATGGACACCGGCGTCAAGGAATACGCCGCAGAAACTGGGCTGAACGTCTATCAGAAGGGCACTGACGTCATCGATGCCACCAAGCAGGCCCAGCTTGTGCAGGACCTCATCGCGCAGGGTGTTGACGCCATCTGCGTCGTTCCGGTTGACCCCGAATCCCTTGAGCCCGTTTCAAGCAGGCCAAAGAAGCTGGCATCGTCGTCATCGCGCACGAGGGTGCCAGCCTGACCAACGTGGACTATGACATTGAAGCGTTCTCCAACTCCGGCTATGGCGCGTTCATCATGGACAACCTCGCCGAAGCCATGGGCGAAGAAGGCCTCTACACCACCATGGTCGCTGACGTGACCAACGCTTCCCACAACGAATGGGCCGACGCTGCCGTCGCGCACCAGAAGGAAAAGTACCCCAACATGACGCTGCTCGAGGAAGAGCCGAGAGTCGAATCCCACGACAACGGCGACACCGCCTACAACGTTGCGAAGGAACTGTTCAAGAAGTATCCGGATCTGAAGGGCATCATGGGCACCTCCTCCTTCGACGCCCCGGGCATCGCAAGAGCCATTGAAGAACTCGGCCTCATCGATAAGGCGTTCACCTCCGGTACTGGCATGCCTGCCGACAACGCAGAGCTGCTGAAGAGCGGCGTTGTCAAGTCCCTGACGCTGTGGGATCCGGCTATCGCCGGCAAGGCTATGATCAGCCTGGCGCTGAAGGTCCTCAACGGCGAAGAGATTGGCGCGCCTGTTGATCTGGGTGTTGACGGCTACACCGCCATGACCTTCCGCGAGGGCAGCACCACCGTCCTCGAGGGCGAGGGCTGGGTCGTCATCGACGCAGAGAACGTTGATTCGTTCGGCTTCTAAATCAAGGATTCCGAATCTGTAGTGCAAAGAGGGCCGCATCCGCGGCCCTCTATACCCAAGCTGCAATCGGACAGAAGGAGGAATACCATTGGCTGAATACTTACTGCGGGCGCTGGATATCAAGAAATACTTTGCCGGCGTCAAAGCGCTCGACGGCGTTTCGCTGGAGATCCGTCCGGGCGAGATCCATTGTCTGGCCGGTGAAAACGGCTGTGGCAAGTCCACGCTGATCAAGATTATTTCCGGTGTTTATCAGCGCGATTCCGGTACCATCGAATTTGAGGGCCGGCCCCTGCAAAAGATCACGCCGCTTTCCGCCATTGAAAGCGGCATTCAGGTCATTTATCAGGACTTCTCCATTTTTCCGAACCTGAGCGTCATGGAGAATCTGGCGATCAACAGTCAGCTGGTCGCAAAAAAGAAATTTGTAAACTGGAAAGATATGCGCACGATCGCGGAGCAGGCAGTTGCGCGGATCGGCTTCACAGTCGATCTGGACGCCAGACTGGGTGAACTTTCTGTCGCGGAAAAACAGATGGTTGCCATCTGCCGTGCGCTGATGTTCAACGCGAAACTCATCATCATGGATGAGCCGACGACCGCCCTGACCCGGAAGGAGGTTCAGGCGCTTTTCCGCGTCATTCTGCAGCTGAAGGAACAGGGGATCGCCATTCTGTTTGTCAGTCATAAGCTGGACGAGGTCTTTGAAATCTCTGAGCGCTTTACCGTTTTCCGCAGCGGAAAGCTGACGGCTACGGGCAACACGGCGGAGTTGGACAATAAAAAATTCACCTACTACATGACCGGCCGCGAATTTGAGGAAAAGACGTTCCAGCCCTCCGGCCTGTCTGACGAGCCGCTGCTTGAGGTGCGCAATTTGGCGCTTCCCGGCAGCTATGAGGACATCAGCTTCTCGCTGCGCGGCGGCGAGATCCTCGGCGTCACGGGCCTTCTCGACTCTGGACGGACGGAACTTGCGCTGTCCTTGTTCGGCATCCGCCCTGCCCAGTCCGGCGAGATCCGCATCCACGGAAAGCCGACCGTGATCAAAAGCCCTCGTGCTGCGATTGAAAACGGCATTGGTTTCGTGCCGGAGGACCGTCTGAGCGAGGGCCTGTTCCTTTCGCAGAGCATCGCGGACAATATCGTAATCTCCGAAATCGACGATCTGACGAAAAAAGGTCTTGTCGATGCGCAGAAGACGAATGAGGAAATTGACTGCTGGGTCAAGGAATTGGCCATTGCCACGCCCAATCCGGCAAACGCCGCCTCCACGCTCTCCGGCGGCAACCAGCAGAGGATCGTGCTTGCCAAGTGGCTGGCCTGCCGCCCGCAGATTCTGGTTCTGAACGGCCCGACGGTCGGCGTTGACATCGGCTCGAAGCACGATATCCACGCGATCTTACAGTCGCTGGCCGGAAAGGGTATGGCGGTCATCATTATTTCCGATGACCTGCCGGAACTGCTGGAAAACTGCTCGCGCATTATGATTCTGAAGGACGGCCGCATCGTGGACGAACTGACGGCGGATGAAGCGAGCGAAAAGCAGATCCTGAGCAAGATGCTGTAAGGGGGTGGGGGAAGTGCAGAAGACTATAAAAAAGCTGTTTCGTCAGAATGAAACCTATGTATTTTTGATCCTGCTCGCCCTGTCATTTTTGATTCAGGTGCGCTCAGGCCAGTTCTATACGTCTAATAACATCGTCGATATCGCCTCGGCTATGATCGTGCCGGGCCTGTTCGCCGTGGGCGAGTTTCTCGTCATTTTGTCCGGCGGCATCGACGTTTCCTTCCCGGCGCTTGCATCGCTGACGGCATATGCGACCACAAAGCTGTTTTTGAATCTGGATTATCAGGGAAGCGTTCTGCTCCCCATGCTGATGGCCATCGTCATCGGCGCGGTTCTCGGCATGTTCAACGGCTTCTTTGTCAGCTTCCTGCGCCTGCCCGCTATGATCGTGACGCTTGGCACTGCCAGCGTCTTCAAGGGCATCATGCAGGGCACGCTCGAATCGAAGCAGCTGGCTGTGATCCCGGCTGGCATGAAGGCCTTCGGCAAGCAGGCCATCTATACTGCGACAAACCCCGTCAGTGGCCTGTCGTCCAAGCTTCCGGCGGCATTTCTGGTGTTTGTTGGCGTTTTGCTCCTCACGTTCCTTGTGCTGCGCTATACCATGTTCGGCCGGGGCATCTACGCCATTGGCGGCAACGAATCTGCAGCCTATAACGCGGGCTTCGCCGTCAAGCGGACAAAGTTCCTGCTGTACCTGTTTGCAGGCGTGATCGCCAGCGTCGCGGGTATTATCCGCGTGTGCATGATGCAGCAGTGCCACCCGACCAATATGCTCGGCATGGAGATGAACATCGTCGCGGGCGTCGTGCTCGGCGGCACGGCCATCGTCGGCGGCAAGGGCACGCTGACCGGCTGCGTGCTCGGTACGCTGCTGATTGTGCTGGTGGAAAACTCCATGATCCTTATCGGCGTTCCGGTCGTCTGGAAGGACGTGTTTGTCGGCCTCCTGATCGTCATCGGTACCGCCGTCAGCGCGTATCAGGCGACGCACTCCGGCACGAAGCGCCGCACCAGAACGCAGGCAAAGGAGGCGCAGCATAATGGCTAATACAAAGCTGTCCGCAAAGCGCGGACTGAAAATGGACACGCATATTCGACGCCTGCTCATCATCATGGTCTGCTGGTTCATATTCATGGGCATCATGAAGGGCCGTAAATTCTATTCTGTCGTCAATTTCCAGACCATGTTTGCACAGTTCCCGGAATTCGGCCTCATGTCGCTTGGTGTTATGGTCTGTATGATCTCAAGCGGCATTGACCTCTCCACGGTCGGCGTGGCCAATATGACCTCCATCACCATGGCGCTGCTTATGCGCCGTATTGCAAACGGCGGAAGCGACCTGAGTCCTGTCTGGGTTCTGCCGATTTTCACGCTTGCGCTTTTGATTGGTGCGGCTGCGGGGCTTCTGAACGGTGTTCTGATCGCCAAGCTGAAGATCCCGCCAATCCTTGCTACGCTCGGCACGGGCGAACTGTTTTCCGGCATCGGCATTGTCTTGACTGGCGGCAGTGCCATCAGCGATTTCCCAGCAACCTATGCCTATCTTATCAATAATCGCATCGCGGGCATCCCCGTGCAGTTTTTGATCTTCGCTGCCGGCGCGGCTATTCTCTGGTTCCTGCTGAGCAGAACGACATACGGCAAAAAGCTGACCCTGCTCGGCAGCAGTGAAAATGTTGCGCGCTTCAGCGGCCTGAACGTCGATTGGATCCTCGTAAAGACCTATCTGATCTCAGGAATCTACGCGGCGGCGGGCGGTATGATTATGCTGGCAAACTATAATTCCGCGCGTGCGGACTACGGATCGAACTATACCCTGCAGTGCATTCTGATCGTTGTGCTCGGCGGCGTTAGCCCAAATGGCGGCAAGGGCAAGATCGGCGGCGTTCTGCTTTCGATTTTCCTGGTACGCGCGCTGGAAACCGGCTTGAACCGGTTCCCGCAGATCAGCAGCTACTATATCTCCCTCGTCTGGGGTGCAGTTCTGCTGCTGGTCATGGTTCTGGATTATCTGAACGAGCATAAAAGAATTAAGGCATGAAAGGCGGAAAACAAATGGAAAGACGCAGATTCGGGCAGGTCGGCCGGTTAAAGCCGGAGAAGCGGGACGAATATGTCCGCCTCCACGCAGAGGTCTGGCCGGACGTATTGAACATGATCACGGCATGCAATCTTGAGAATTACTCGATCTTTATCCGCGGCAACGTTGTTTTCTCGTATTTTGAATATACGGGCACGGATTACGAAGCGGATATGGCAAAGATGGCTGCCGATGAAACCACGCAGCGCTGGTGGCGCTGCACAAGACCCTGCTTTGAGGTCTATGACGAGGCCTGCGAAGAGGCGTTCTATACCGATATGGATTCTATTTTCTATTTAAAATAATAAGGAGGCTGCACCATGAAAACGATCAAGGACAAGCAGATTCTGGTCGGCGCGGACTTTGCAGGCTTCCCCCTTAAGGAAGCGGTCGTCGCGCATCTGAAAAAGAAGGGCTGGACAGTGACGGACGTCGGTGTCCGCACGGGCGATGAGGAGGATACCGACCTCATGTTCCACCGCATTGGCCTGCGTGTCGGTGCGATGATCTCCGAGGGCGAGTTTGAGCGTGCGCTCATCTTCTGCGGCACCGGTATGGGCATCCACATCGCGGCCAGCAAGTGCCCCGGTGTTCACGCTGGTGTCGTGGAGAGTGTCCCAGCTGCGCTGCGCGCTATCACCGGCAACGGCGTCAACGTTCTGGCCATGGGCGCGTTCTATGTTGCACCGCAGATGGGCAAGGATATTGCCGACGCGTACCTGAGCCACAATCTCGGCGACGGCTACGAATGGTGGCCGAATTTCTACGAGTTTCACAAGCTCGCCATCGACGAATTGAATGCGTTTGATTATGAAGCTTATAAGGCCAACGGTTTCAAACTCGAGCATCTGGGCGACTATCCCCTCGAACTTATGGACAACCCTAATACCTGATCGCAAAGCCGCCGCTCATCCGAGCGGCGGCTTTTTGCTGAAAGCAATGCGCCCCCTCCGCGAGCAGCAGTACAAACACTGCCGGACGCAGAGGGGGCGTACTGTTACCGTCCCCGGTGCTTTTCCTTTCGTTTCTGCTGCCTGCGGTCAAACTTCAGCTGCTTTTCCGCGTCCCGCTGTTTGCGGGTGCGTGTTTCTCGTTCCAGCTTCTGTTCCTCCCGCTGCAGCTGCAATGCCTGCTGTGCCTTTGTTCCGACGCCGCCGCCGGAGGAAGTCCTTCGGATTTCCCTCTGCATACGCTTCGGATTTGCCGCATCCTGCCTGACAGCTGCCGCAACAGCCGGACTGAATCGGAGCCGCGCGTAGTTTTTCAGCACATACGAAAATACATCATAGTCCTTCGGTTCTGCGCCAAAGGTGACCTTGCAGACCGAGAGCGTCCCGCCCTCAAACCGCTCGAACACCCCGACCCAGAACGGCGCCTCAAAAAATACCGTTAGCCTTGTCAAATCACTGTCCATTACGAAACCCTCCATGAGGAACCTCTAATCCAATGCCTTTCGGCCTTCGCCGGGTCTTTTGGCCCAATCCTGCGGTATGAAAACTTGAAATACACAAAGTACTCCTGCGTTTTCATGTCTTGTCTTGGGGCAAAATCTCTCGCCGAATGCGTTCAGTCATTGAATCAGCGTTTCCTTTTTATTTTCACAGGAACGGACGACCCGGAGGGGAGGGTTACTTACCTGCGCCGAAGTGCAGACGGCTGGGCTACCTACCAGCTCTGGCAAGGCCGAAGGCCTCGCGTTGCGTTTTTATCCTGTGCGCGGCCGGTACAACCTGCGCCCGCCGCTTGTGTCCATATTACCAGAAATCCGCCAATAAATCCAGTCTCACTGATCGGCTTTTGTGGAGCATTGCTGCGTATCAAGAACTGGGATCTGAATATTCACAATGTAATTATTCTGATTATTTTCCACCAGATGATCCACGACATTCACCGCATAGGCGGTTCGCGACAGCGGAAGATTGGCATGCTTCCGGTAGAGCTCGGCAATGCGCGTATATACAGCGTCATAGGATCCGCGGAAATTGCACACCAGGCAGAGCTGCTGCGGCAGGACGCAAACGTCCTCTGCGTCGTCCGGTGGAGCATTGGTGTCAAGATATGCGCCAAGGCCGCTTTTATGAATCAAGCCGTCTTCAGAACGCGCATAGGTCGTGATCAGCGGGTAGTCGAAGAAGTACTCATTGTTTGCCGCCGTCAGATCATTCTCGCCCAGATAAATATACCGTCGGAGCGGGAGCGTTGCAAGGCGCGCGGCTTCTGAAACGGACTGGGATTGCAGCGTATCGAGATAGCTGCACTTGCGTTCCAGAATTCCGATGGCCCGCTGGATATCCGCTGCGTCCTGCCGCAGTTTCTCAATAAATTTCTCCATATAATTGTGCGTGTCCTGTAAGTTGTCCAGCTGCATATAGGATTTGATGTCCTCGATCGAAAATCCTGCACGGCGCAAAAAGCAGATCTGGGCAAGGACGGAGAGCTTATTCCAGCTGTATTTACGATAGGCGTTATCGCCGCGCGTATCCGGAACCAGAAGCCCCTTTTTATGATAAAAGCGGACAGTCTGCTCGCTGACACCAAATACGTGTGCAATTTCCCCGACCGTCAGCTGCGGCAGGTTGTAGTCCAATTCATGTGCTTTTGCCAAGAAAACCTCTCCCCCGAAAAATTTTTTGTGAAAAATGAAAAAACGCTTGACCTTATAGTTAGTATAAGCTGTAAGATAGGGCTTGTAAAGATACCGGTATCAAAAAAGAAAAAACAGGAGGTTCCGCGTATGGTTCTATACCTTATCCTCATGGTGGCGATTTTTGTTGTGGCTGGAGTGCTGTTCGTCTACTTCTCCAGTAAAAAGCAGGCAATCACCACCGACCAGATTCTCACCGCGCGCGGCAGTTCCCCTTGGTGGCAGGTAACGCTGTCTTCGATTGCGGTGCTGATGGGTGCATGGGCGCTGTTCAGCCCGCAGGAAACCGCTATGATCGCAGGCGTCCCCGGCTGTTTTGCATTTGCGCTTGGCAGTGTGCTCGGCATTTTTGTATTTGGCTTTGTAGGCCGCAGAATTCGGAAGTATCTTCCAAACGGCTCGTCCGGCACCGAATTCATGCGTCTGCGCTATGGCAAATTGAGCTATTACCTGATGACGATCATCAGCCTCATCGGCATGGGGATCATGCTTACCTCAGAGTTGACAGGCATTTCTTCCGCGTTCAATGCACTGTGGGGCATTCCGCGATGGATCGTGATCGTGGTCGTGCTGATCGGCGTTCTGATTTACACGACCTGCGGCGGCATTAAGGCCTCGCTGTTCGTAGACTCGATCCAGACGGCAGTCATCATTCCGACGTTTATCGTGCTGTTTTTCTACATGATCTCGCATGTGGGCGGTGTATCCGCTGTCGTATCCGGCGTACAGGAGCGCGCACCGCAGCTGCTTGACTGGGGATATGGCTATGGCTGGCAGCATGGCGGCGGCTTTGCACTCGGCCTGTTTACGGCGATCTTTGTCGATCAGTCGTACTGGCAGCGCGCATATGCAGTCAAGGACGAAAAGAATATGATCAAGACGTTCACCTGTGTTGGCATCATTCTGCTGCCGATGCTGCTGCTCGCCGCTTCGTTCGGCCTGATCGCTGCGGGCACGATCGATGTGCAGAACCAGTCCATCGTGATGTTCGAGCTTCTGAACGCCATGGCGCCGAAGTGGCTTCAGGTTATCGTGCTCTTCATGGCGCTGGCACTTATCATGAGCACAGCCAGCGGCTCGATCAACGGAATTACCAGCATTCTGGCCGTTGAAACGAAGAACCTGATGGCAGCTAAATCACACAACGGGACGGTCAACGGCAAAAAGGTGCTTTGGATCGCGCGCGGCATTGCAATGTGCATCGTTCTGGTGACCTGCATCGTTGCGCTCAAGGGCATCAGCGTCCTGTATCTGTTTACGATCAGCAATATGCTGGTTACGGCCTGCGTTTTCCCGCTGTTCTATGGCATGAAAAACCGGAGGTTGAAGGACTGGGGCGTCATCGCAGCATTTATCTGCGGCGTGATCGCGGCATCGTTCTGGCTCCCGGATCCGACGTGGTCGAAGGGCAGCACACTCTACTGTATGCTGGCAGCATTGCTGGTTCCGGCAGTCGTATCTGTGATCCTCGGCGCATTCGGAAAACCTGTGGAATTTGATCATCTGCAGGATCAGATCATTGAAGTTGATTAAACATGAAACCGTAATTTGAAAGGAGTTATAAAAATGGGTTACAAACAGGAACGAAACAAGGCGGCAGCAATGGATTTCTATACCACCATGGTCAATCACAAGGATCCGCAGACCGCAATGGATAAATACGGTGCAAGCTATTACCGTCAGCATAATCCGCACGTAGAGGACAAGAAGGAAGGCTTCATCAAGCACTTCAAAGCGCTGGCCATCTCGAGCCCGCATGAAGACTTCTATCCGCGCGTGATCGCAGAGGACGATCTGGTTCTGATGCACGTCTGGCACCATGAGCTTCCGGCGCATTTCCCGTATGAAAAGACGCTGGAAAACTACAAGCGCTACGGCCTGATGTCGTTTGACATTTTCCGCTTCTCCGAAGAAGGACGCATCATGGAGCACTGGGACTCCATGCAGTGGTCTCCGTTCCCTGCAAGCTTCAACGAGATCGGCCTGGTTGAGGTCGAGCCGTGGTGGCCCGAGGGAACCTATTCCCGCCTGGAAGAGCCGCTCTGCACATCGCCGATGATGGAAGGCGAGACCGAGATCCGTGATCTCGATAAGACGCAGCAGAATAAGGAGATCGCGCGCCAGTTTGTGCAGGACATCCTGATGGACAAGCGGTTTGACGAAGCGGAGAAATATCTGGCAGACAACATGACGCACCATGTCTGCTATATGCACGACGGCAAGAACGGCTATCTCGAGGGCATCCGCACCATGAAGCAGACGCAGGGCATCGACTATATCGAGCCGCACCGTGCAGTTGCCGAAGGCAACTTTGTCGGCATTCAGTCGCAGATCAACTATCGTGGGCGCGTAACATCCGTTGTGGATCTGTTCCGTCTGGAAGACGGCAAGATCGCAGAGGTCTGGGAATGCCTGTTTGAGTCCGTACCGGAAACTGCAGCGCACCAGAATACATTGTTCTAAGGCAGAGCGGCATTTCTGACAGATACCGCAGCATAAACAGGGGACGATGTGGCCGGACAGTGGCCACATCGCCTCAGTTTGTCAAAAGCCATCTGCAAAAAGCAATGGCAGCGCTCTCATTACAGATGGCAGCTGTCCCTCCGGCTGCGCCGCAGGGATTTTCATACTGCCTGCGTGTAATCCTGAAGCGCTTTCTGAAGCGCGGCAAGCGCTTTTTTCTCAATCCGCGACACATACGACCGGCTGATACCACACTTCGCAGCGATCTCCCGCTGCGTCAGCGGCGTCCGGTCGCCGAGGCCGTAGCGCAGCGTTACGACCATTCGCTCACGCTCCGACAAAACCTCGTCCATGACCTCGTACAGCTTTTTGTACGTCTGCCGTGTGCTCAAGTCCTCGAACAGATCCTCATCCGAGCACAAAACGTCCATCAGCGACAACGCGTTCCCGTCTTTTCCTGTCTCAATACAATCCGAAAGCGAAACATCCCCCGCTGTTTTCTTCATCGAACGAAAGTACATCAGAATTTCATTTTCTACACACCTGGCTGCATATGTCGCAAGCCGTGCCCCCTTGCTGGCGTCGAAGGTTGAGATCCCTTTGATAAGCCCGATCGTGCCGATTGAGATCAGATCCTCCTGATCGGCGGACTGCGAATAGTATTTTTTCATAATGTGTGCCACCAGGCGGAGATTACGTTCAATCAAAATGTTGCGGGCCTCCAGATCGCCTTCGGCGCTGCGTTTTAAGTACATGCGCTCCTCTTCGGCGGTGAGCGGCTTCGGGAACGAGCCACCGCCGGAAATGCGCAGCGATGTGAGCATGCTGCTGAGCATCAGCCAGACTGCTGCGGAAAGCATGGGCTTTCACCTCCACAGAAAGCCTATGTCCGACCGGCAAGTCCAGATTCCGGTTTGCAAATATTTCGGGATATGGTATGATGGAGAAAAAGGAGGATGCGTGATGAGACGGTTTCTGCTTCGGCCGGTGTGGCTGGCCATTTTGATATGCGTGCCGGTTCAGACGGCTGCTCTGGCAGCGGAACCGGCAGAGCCTATTACGGTGCGGGCCGTGTTTGAAGGGCAGCTGCCGCTTGCCGGAATGCGGTTTGACGCGTATCGGGTTGCAGACCGTTCCAGCGACGGGACGTGGAGCCTTGAGCCGCGCTTCAAAGCGTACCGGTCGCGGCTGGAAACGCAGAGCGGCGATGGGAACGCGTGGGCCGCGCTTGCGCGTGTACTGGAGAGGGTGGCCTTGATGGATGAAGCCTGCCTGCCGGATGACTCCGCAGAGACGGACGAAGAAGGTGCGGCGGTCTTTGACGCGCTGGAGCCCGGTCTGTATCTGATGAGCGGGCAGAGCGTCTGCGTGAACCGGCAGATTTATACGCCATCACCGCTGCTGATCGTCTGCCCCACGGAGTGCGAGGCAGAGGTGGAACTGACCTGCAGTCCGGAAAAGGCGGACTATTCCGTTCAAATCGTCTGGGACGATACACAGACGCCGGAGCAGCGCCCGGAATCGCTGACTGTCCAGCTGATGTGCGACGGGAAAGCCTATGGCCGCCCGGTTCTTTTATCCGAAGAACAGGACTGGCGGTATACATGGAGCAGTCTGCCCACGGCACATTACTGGGTGCTTGCGAAGCAGGCCGTTCCCGGCTACCTCGACGCAGAGGTGCAGAAAGAGGGGACAGCCTTCCGCATGACCTATGCCGCAGCGCAGCTGGAACCGGAGCCTCAGCCGGAGACCGAGGAAGCGCCGGAAACCGGAAATCGCGGCTGGCTGGCGGTGGCGGTGCTCGTGCTGCTCGCTGCGGCAGGACTAATTTTGCGAAAAACACGGAAAAAATCAAAAAAAGCTTGACTGTAAACCTGCTTGATACTGTACGCTGAGGGCAGGAGGGATGTATATGACGATCAAGGAGGTCGAAACACTGTCTGGTCTGCCGCGGGCCAACATCCGGTATTACGAATCGGAAGGGCTGATCGCGCCCAAACGGGCGGAGAACGGCTACCGGGAATATTCACAGGCCGACATCGATGTGCTGCTGCGCGTGAAGCTGCTGCGGGCGCTCGGCCTGCGCATCGATACGATTAAATCACTTGCGGCGGGAACGCTCACGCTGGAGAGCGCGCTTGATACGCGGCTGGAAGAGCTGCACACTGAGCAGGAGAACCTGGATGCTGCCGGACGTGTCGCCGCGGGACTTCGGCAGACGCACGCGGAATTTTCCACGCTCGACGCGGCGGGCTATCTCGGAGAACTCCTTGCCGCGTCCCAGACCGCGCTGCGGCAGGACGTGAAGCCGTATGTCCATGCGCCGGTGCGGCGGTACATCGCACGCAGCTTTGATCTTCTGCTGTGCTCGCTGCCGTGGTATCTGGCGCTGCAAGCCGCAGGCGTGGACACCAAGGCGAGACTGGCTTCTATCTGGCTGAGCATACTCGGTATGGCGGTGATGCTCGTGCTCGAGCCGCCGCTTCTGCACCTGTTCGGCACGACGCCCGGCAAATGGCTCATGGGCCTGCGCGTGACGGATGAAAACGGGAAGACGCTGCCGCTTGCCGCTGCGTGGAGGCGAACATGGCGTGCCCTGTGGTATGGGTTCGGTTTCTCTATCCCGATCTACAGCATTGTCCGCCTCTATACCAGCTGGAAGGCTGAGCAGGCCGAGCAGCCGCTCGAATGGGAGGACGGCAGTGAACTGCGGGCTGTGCCATGGAAAGCGTGGCGCGTTGCGGCGTGGGCCGCGGCGGTTCTGGCGTTGCTGGCCGCAACGGTGCTTGTGGGCCTCAAAACCTACCAGCCGACGTATACAGGTGATCTGACCGTGCGGCAGTTTGCGGACAATTACAACTACATTCACAGCACGGAGGGCTTTCTGAGCCGGGAACTGTATGACGACGGCACATGGGCGCCCACAACGCAGCTTGGCTTCAAGGTTATCCATCATACGAAAAATGTTCCGAATCTCAGCTACACGACAACGGACGGCAGCCTGATCGGTATTTCTCTGCACATGGGGGCGGAAACCTGCGCCGGCTCTGTCTCAGGTCTGCCGCTCCGCGAACTCTATCTGACCATTCTAGCCTTTGACGGCGCACGGCGTTCTGCTTCTGCCGATGAGGCGCTTACCGCTGCCGCGCAGCAGCTTCTGGACGAGCCGCTACAGGAACTTCACACGCAGGCTGTAGGCTATCGAATCGACTATTCGCTCACAATAACAGGTTTCACCGGTTTTGCCTCCGACGGCTCACTGGAACTCCCGCGGAACGCGACCGGAAGCTATACTCTGTCCTTCGATATCCGGAAGCAGGATGAGTAACGCGACAGTTGTAGGGGCCGATGCCCACATCGGCCCGGCAGAATGCACTGTTTTTATGGAACTCTTCGGCGAATCCGTAACTTCCCGGCGGGTCGATGTGGGCATCGCCCCTACGAACAGGTGGGCAGCTGCCTGCTGCCTGACCTCTCTGGCGCTCCCGCGCCAGTGCACGATATGAAGCTTGCCGGACAATAAAAGGAGCACACTATGACCATCAAAGACATGGAACTACAGACCGGGCTTGCGCGGGCGAATATCCGCTATTATGAAGCTGAGGGCCTGATTTCGCCGGAGCGGGCGGAGAATGGCTACCGGGAGTATTCGCAGGAGGACGCCGAAACGCTGCTGCGCGTGAAGCTGCTGCGGGCGCTCGGCCTGACGGTCGGGCAGATCAAGGCGATCGTGCGCGGCGAAACAGAGCTGGATGCGGCGCTTTCCGCGCGTATTGCGGCCATACAGAAGGAAAAGGCGGCGCTTGACCGGGCGGGGGAGATCGCCGGACGGATCCGGCAGGCGCATGCGCAGTTCCGGACGCTCGACGCAAGGCCGTATCTCGATGAAATGCAGACCGAGCGCGTGCTCGAACGCGATACGCTTCCGAAGGAGCATTTTCCATGGCAGCGCTTCTTCGCGCGTCTGCTTGACGCGCAGATCTATCGGTCGCTGTGGGTCCTGATCCTGCCGGCTCTGGGCTTCAACATGCTGAAAAGCAGCAGGGGCGGCGTGCTGTTTCTGGAGCTTTTGACGCTTGGCACGATGTTCCTGCTGGAGCCGCTGCTGCTGTCCCGGTTCGGTACAACGCCGGGAAAATGGCTTTTCGGCCTGCGTGTGACAAGCCCGGACGGCAGAAGGCTGACCTATGCGGAGGGCAGGGAGCGGACCGCGTACCTGTTCTGGTACGGGATCCGGCTGAATCTGCCGTTTTTCCGCCTGTACCGCCTGTATGTCAGCTACACCGACGAGCAGCAGGAGAAGGAGCTTCCGTGGGAGGATCGCTCCGAGCAGACCATCCGGGATCATGCCGGCTGGCGTTTCGCAGCTGCGGCTGCGCTTGCGGTGCTGCTGATCGCGGGCGGCGTTTTGCGCGTGCTGCTGCCGTATGGCCCGACCCATAGAGGCGAACTGACCATCGCGCAGTTCGCGGAAAACTACAACACGATCCTGCGCCAGTTTGGGGATTACGATGTTGAGCTGGATGAGACCGGCCGCTGGCAGGAGGAATCGGAGTTTTCCATGGACGGCGGGACGGTCTCCGTGGCGTTCGGCGAACGCTATCCACAGCTTGAATATCAGACGGAAAACGGCGTCCTGACGGGCATTGTCTACCACGCCGAGGGCGGCGAAGCGGATAGCTGGATCAGCATCCCGTCCGGTGATGTGATGCAGTACGCCCTGTTTGCATTTGCCGGAGCAGAGAAGGGCCATATCCTGCTCGATAAGCCCCTGCAGGAGGCTGCGTCCGAGCTGTCCAACTGCGTATTTTCCGAATACCACACCGTCGTGGACGGCGTCGCAGTCGATTATACCTATACCGACACCATAACCGATTCTGTGCGGACGCAGTACAGCTATACCCTCACGCTGCGCAGGGTGCAGAGGTAACAATATCAGCACTGGCGCGCCAGCACCCCGGCTCCCCTTTCAGGGGAGCCATTTTCTGCCCGCCGTGTCCGGCAGGGGAGGGGGATGCAAAGTGCTCCCACAAAAAACAACGCAATCCCGCATCGGAAAGTGGGATTTGTCGTTGACACTTTGGGATTCTTGCGATACAATAAGATGAAATCAATACAAACCAACACAATCCCATTTTTGGTTGGATGATTTATGCAAGGTAAATGCAAGAAAGGAATGGAACGTATGAAAACGAAAGCTGTCCGTATCCATGGCAAAATGGACCTCCGCCTGGAGGAGATCGAACTCCCGCAGGTTGGCCCGGACGATGTTCAGGTGAAGGTCATTTCCGACTCGATCTGTATGTCAACCTACAAGGCCGCAGTTGAGGGCGAGGAGCACAAGCGCGTCCCAAATGATGTTGCAGAGCATCCCACGATCGTTGGCCATGAATTCTGCGGCGTGATCACCGAGGTCGGCGAAAACTGGAAGAATAAGTACAAGCCTGGTCAGGGCTTCGCCATCCAGCCTGCCCACTTCTACAAGGGCTCCCAGATGGCCCCCGGCTATTCCTATCAGTACTGCGGCGGCGACAGCCAGTATTCCAACATCCCCATCGAAACGCTGCTGACCGACAATCTTCTGACGTATAATTCCGATACCTATTTCTACGGCTCTCTGGCAGAACCGATGAGCTGTATCATCGGCACGTTCCACGCCATGTACCACACCAAACCCGGCTCCTATGAGCATCAGATGGGTATTGTCGAGGGCGGCAAGATGGCAATGCTTGCTTCCGTCGGCCCCATGGGCCTCGGCGCGATCGACTATGCGCTGCACTGCGACCGCCGTCCGAGTCTGCTTGTCATTACCGATATTGATGATGCCAGACTCGAACGCGCCCAGAGCATCTACACCGTTGAGCACGCGAAGGAAATGGGTGTTGAACTGCACTATGTCAACACGGCCAAGCCCGGCTGCGATACCAACTATCTGCGTGAGCTCTCCGGCGGCACTGGTTATGATGATGTGATCTGCTTTGCACCGGTTCGTCCCGTCGTTGAGCAGGCCGGCGATATCCTTGGTTTCGACGGCTGCCTCAACTTCTTTGCTGGCCCGACCAACAGCCAGTTCAAGGCGGAATTCAACTGGTACAACGTCCATTATCTCTACACCCATGTGGTCGGCACCTCCGGCGGCAATACCAGCGACATGAAGGAAGCCATTGAGATGATGACCTCCGGCAAGATCAACCCCGCTGCCATGATCACCCACATCGGCG
>ERZ779869.1664-NODE-1664-length-19974-cov-4.981826_pt1 | contig 19974 bp, 15 predicted proteins | sample MGYA00511557_ERZ779869 | MGnify/ENA primary metagenome ERZ779869 (study PRJEB29588, sample SAMEA2154620) | human gut metagenome | biome: human gut; feature: human-associated habitat; material: faeces | place: Denmark | collected 2008/2010 ... | reverse complement strand
TTTCACAGATTTTGCCCATTCTTAAATCTATTTATTTTTTTATTAAATCATTTAATGCTTTTTTATAATATTTTTAAAAATTGCATTATTTTGGTAGGCCTTAATTTCGCAATAATTATACTATTTTTTTGATTGTTCTGTCAACAGTTTTTGTGATATTTTTTGAGAAAAATTGCGATTTTTTTTAAAGTTATCCACAGGCTTTGGGGAAAAGTATTTTTTAAAGAGATATTGTCTAACATATAAAGGAAATAAATAATGAGAAAGACCCTTTTGGTGGGGCTTCCTCATTCTATGATGGAGACAATTCTTTGGCTCTATCATACCCTGCAAGACTTACTTGAAAGGCTGAAAGGGACAAAAGAATATATCTTCTACTGATTATCTTTTTTTTGTTATTTTATCTTTTACTTCAATCTTATTGGGAAAAGAAATTATTTTACTTTGTTGTTTCTTAGTATTTATGGTATAAGCATCATCAATTGGTGATCCTTCTAATACTTTTTGAAGTTTTTTCTTTAGTGTGTTATAGTGTTTTTGCTCAATAAATGTATAATTTTCTTTAGGATGTTCATCTATTTCTTCTTTTATACTCATGTAATACTCTTCGTCTAATTTATCATGTTTTTTTATTAAATCTATAATATTTAATTCTTCTCCTAGTAAATATAATAGTTCTTCTTCACTAAACAAAGTACTACTTTCTGGCTGCTCATAATTTAAGTATGTATGTATTGTTTCGTAAATATTATTGTATAGTTTTATTTCCTGTTGATTAATATATTTTAACCAATTATTTTGTATTTTGGTAATAGTTTTGATGGTAGTCTCTAACAAATGGGGGTTAGTGCTAACATAAGAGGCTAATGTTTGGTCTTTTTGTGATATTAAATTTATTAGATAGTTTTTTAATTGGATTTTTTCTAATTCTTTAGGGTTTTTAAAAGTGGTATGTATTTCTTCTTCTAGTTTTTTTTCACTAAGTATATCTTTTATCATTTCGGTAGTATAATAATCTAAAACTATTTTATTGTGATTAAACATATCATATAAAATTATATAGCCTTCTCCTAATTCTTTTTTTAGGGTTGGTTCTTTAGCGGCATTTTCTTTTATTATTGATATTTTTATTTTTTCATTTAGATATTTGATTCTTAATATTAGGTTATATCTAATATATTCTTCAGATTGTTTATCTTTTATTACTTCACATAATAGTATTAATATTTCTATTTTATTTATTTCGACATCATTAGAACTTAGATAATTATCCGCTACTGAAATGATAAACTTTTGGTCTGATGGAAAAGTTTTTATTATTGCTTTGACAAAAATATGATTTTGCTTTACTTGGTCTTCTGCAAATTGATAAAAGTTTTTATCTTTGGACATTATTATTACCATTGACATGAAGGTCGGATCATTTTCAAGTTCATCTAGGGTGTAGGCAGTAATATCATTTCCATGTATGTAATCATATACTAATTTTGGACTATACTTTTTCATTTTTGGCTCCTTTTTTAGCTTTGCTCTTTTTTATTATACCATATTTTAATGAAATTTGTCTTTTTTATTATCTTACTATTAGTATTTGCCCTATTGATAGTAGATTTGATGTTAGATTATTTAGCTGTTTTAGTTTGTCTACGGTGGTATTGTATTTTTTGGCTATGCTATATAGGGAGTCGCCTTTCTGAACTGTGTAAGTTGTCTCTAAATTGGTATTTGTTGGTATTAGTAATACTTGACCTATTGATAGTAAATTTGTGGTTAAGTTATTTAAATCTTTTATTTTATCAATGGTAGTAGAGTATTTTCTGGCTATGCTATATAGGGAGTCGCCTTTTTGGACTGTGTAGGTAATGGTATTTTTTTCTTGCTCTATTTTGTTTGACTTATCACTTGGTAGTTTTAGTACCTGACCTATTGATAGTGTATTACTTGTTAAGTTATTGATTCTCTTTAGTTCTTCTGCTGTGGTGTTATATTTATTGGCAATTGAATATAGGGAGTCGCCTTTCTTGACAGTGTATGTTGACTCTGGTAATAATGCACTTGGTATTTTTAGTAATTGTCCAGTTGATAGAATATTGGATGTTAGATTATTTGCTTTCTTTAATTCATCCACAGTAGTATTATTAGCCATGGCAACTGAGTATAAGGTATCACCTTTTTGGACTATGTAGACATTTTCTTCTCCTTCATATATTTCTTTAGTTGGAATACGAAGAATCTGACCTATTTGTAATGTATTTGATGTTAAGTTATTCTCTTTTTTTAGTTCTGAAACAGTAGTACCTAATTTATTTGCTATGCTATATAGGGAATCTCCTTTTTGAACTATGTAGGTATTGGTTATTAATCCCTCTGGTGGTGTGTATGGTACTCCTATATAGTTTGCTACTGCTGATATGACGGCTTCTGCTAGTTCTTTGTAGTTTTCTTTTAGGAATTCGACATCTTTGGTATTGTCAATAAAGCCATACTCGACAATTAGTGGTTCTAGATTGCCAGTATTTCGATGGATGAAATAGTAGTCTTTAGAGGTGTCACTTGGTAATCTTCTTTGATAGTATTTTCTTGTTGTTTGGCCTGTAGTTCCGATATTATTTAGAATGTTTTTGGCTAGGGTATCTCTATTTTTTAGGGCATAGATGACTTCGGCGCCTTCACCGCCGCCTGAATTAACATGGTTCGATATTAGTATAACATCAGATGAATTGCCAAATTTATTTAAAATGGTATTTACTCTATCAGTTGGAGATAATGTGGTATCTGAGTCTCTTGTTATAGCTACTGGTATTCCTAACTCTTTAAATCTATCATACATATATTTGGATATTAATAGATTATAGTCTTTTTCTAATAAATTATTGCCTGTAGCACCAGAATCCGTACCACCGTGACCTGGGTCAATTATTACTTTACGGACCGCTCTATCTTCATTATTATTCATAGTTATCACCTTCAAAGTAGTATATGTAATTGTTATAAAATGGTTAACTTGACTAATATAAAAGACAAATAAGTGTTTTTTACCTATTCGTCAACAGTCTGAGAAAATTTATAAAATATAACCTTTTTTTATTAAGCAATAATTAAATATTCGTTTCAACACTCATTTGATTTAAAAAGTTTTCTAAATTATTTAATAATTCATCATAAAGAACTATTTCTATATGCGCATACGAGTAATTTAAATCCCTTAATGCTTTTCTCAATTTTAGATTTACACTTTCAATAGATTTGCCAGTTTTTTCAATATATTTATTAATATGTTCTTTCTTCATCAATGATTCGTGCGTTCCAATGACCAACATTCCTGTTGCCGATTCAGCCCCCTTTACTAATTCACCATTTCCTTCAGAATAAGGTAATAGCATTAAATAATTATTAACTTGTGAAATTGCAGTACTTAATTTTGATGTAGGAACAATATTATCATGTGATTCATCGATTTTAAACAAATAATCATCTGATCTTTTTAACTCAACAACATCCAAAAATCCATATCTATTTATAGTTAATAAATCTAAATTACTATTTGTACTTCTTAATTCTGAATTCAACCTCACTGCAGCCTGTGGTATTTGTTGTTCAATAGAACCAAACAGCAAATACGAACCATATAATTCAAAATAACGCTGCCAAGCATATTCTTTTCCAATATACTTTTTATCTATCCCAAGTTTCTTTTCAACGCCATTCTTTTTTGAAATTAAATCTCTTCCTAACTGAATAATATCTTTTAATCTATCTTTATTTATATCCGTAACGTCTTTAAGAGATATTTTAATATTTCCATTTTTGATTAAAATGGGTATCATCTCAGCAATAATTTTTTTATCCTTTTCTTTTAATAAATTATCTTCAATTCCTTTTACCAACATATCAGTAACCTTAACAATATCTTCAGAACATACTTTTTCTTTTTTATATAATCTTTCTACTACTTTTTTCAATTTACTTATATCTTTTGCCGGTTTAACAACATCATTTTTAAATGATTCCATATATACAAAAACTGTATTTGTTTTCTCATCATATGTCATATCACCAGTACCTACCTTAAACATAAGTCTAATTTTGTTATCTATTTTTTCTTTTAATTCTTTAACACTATTAACATTGAATAATTTTACTAGTTCATCTTTAAAAATGGTAGTAATACTAGTGTTTTCCAAATTTTTAAAATAATGGGATCTTTTAAATAAAGTTTCATCTTCTATAATTGGAGTATCCCTAAATAATACTATTATTTCCCTATTGATTTCTTCTAATTCATAAACCACTGATTTTTGATTTTCAACCATATCTGTTACGCCTCCTGTTCCAACTAAAATATTATAGTAGCCATTCCATCTAAAATAAAGCTAACTATATATCCTACAATAAAATATAGTATTTTCCCAATATGATGTCCTTCTTTTCCTCTTGGTGACCTAATTGCAGTTAGAATAACACCAACAATAGGATAAGCAATGCAATATTTAAACATTATAGTTAAAATAGATGTATTCTCTAATTGAATAAAAAGAAAAATAAATAATTTTAATAATTGATAAAATAAATTCACTGCATAATTTAATCCATTATAATAAACTATAAGTGAAATTATAACTATTAATCTAAATAAATCTTTTGCCTTTCTTTTACTAATCATTTACTTCTGTTTCTTAGCGCACTACCAGCAACGCTCTTTGTATTTTTAGTAGTTCTTTTGCTTCTTAATTGACTGCTAGCCTTACTTGCCACTTTTTGAGATGTACGAATTTTATTTGTCATAACGCTTCCTCCTTTCTGTAATATTAGGAGAATATGTAAAGTGAATATAAACTTCTAGAATGTATATTGTATTTATCGTAAATAAATGTTATTATAATAGTAGAAGTTATATATAATACTTCAATATTCTCAACGGGGTTGAGAGAGTACAGTTTGCTGCAACAAACTGTTTTTTGTACCCTCACAATCAAATATTATCATACTTTCTCATAAATATCAATAGAATTAGTTTGCATTTCTACATTTTTATGGTAAAATATTAACTAGAAAGGGTGATACGTATGAATGATATAGGAAAGAATTTAAAGAGAATAAGATTGCTAAAAAATTTATCATTAGAAAAAGCAGGTAATTTATTAAATATGTCTGCTACTGCTGTTGCAAAATATGAGAAAGGTCAAATTATACCTAATTCTGAAAAATTAATTGAATTTGCAAATGCATATAGTGTAAAAGTATTAGACTTATTAAAATCGCATAACGTACCCGAGATGAAATTTAATGCATTTAGAAAAAAACAAAGACTACAAGGTCAAAATTTAGAATTATTAAAAGAAATTATACAAAATAAAGTTGCTGATTATCTTGAAGTAATTGAACTAAACGAAATAGAAGCAAGTACTATAAAATTAAAAAAATATTCATGTGCCATATTTGAAGATGCCGAAGATGCAGCCAATAGTTTCAGAAAAGATTATGATTTATCAGTTAATCAACCTATTTCAGATTTAATAAATATATTAGAGAATTTAGGAATAATAATTATACAAATTGATAATACTGATGAAAAATTTTCGGACTTTGATGGTCTTAGTGAAATAGTTAATAATATTCCAATAATAGTATTATTAAAAGATGAAGATGGTGCAAGGCAAAGATTTACCATTGCACATGAATTAGGACACTTAGTTTTAAATATTAAGAATGAACAATTAGATGATGAAAAAATGTGCAACAAATTTGCTGGTGCACTACTAATGCCTAAGAATGCTGTTATTAAGGAATTTGGTAATTCTAGATTTAATATTAGTTATTACGAATTGGTGGCCTTCAAAAAGGAATATAAAGTAAGTATGGCAGCAATTGTTTATAGATTAAAAGAATTAAATATAATTTCAGAATATTTATTTAGAAAAATTAATATATCATTTAGTTCAAGTGGATTTAAAAAGAAAGAACCAATTCCAATATCTCCAGAAGAATCATATCAATATAATAGACTTGTACACAAATTGGAAGTTGATAACATAATATCTTTGAATAGAGCATGTGAATTATTAGGTATTACAATAGATGAATATAACACAGAAGATAATAATTACAGATACTAACATAATAACTGATTTAAATAATGCTAATATTCTAGAAGCATTTGTTAAACTAGATAATGTGTACATAAGTGATATGGTAAAAAATGATGAAATAAATTCTAATACAGGAAATGTCAATATAATTAATAGATTTAAAACCATAAGTGCAACACCAGAACAAATCACTGAAATATTTCAAATTTCACAAAAAGTAAATGGATTATCACAATATGACATAATTAATTATATAATTGCTCGTGACAATAATGCAATCCTTGCAACCGGAGATAACAAACTTAAAATTTTTTCTGAAAATAATGGTATTGATGTAATTAGAACTCTCAAAATAATTAAATTAATGGAAACAAATAAGATTATTTCAAAAGACGAAGCTATTGAAGCCTGTACCTTATTAAAGGAAAATAAAAGCACAAGAATTCCAAAAGATAATATAGAAGATTTAATTAATGAATTTAAAAAGGACATAGTAACTTGCTAAGTCCTTTTATATTTTTTCTTGAAGAAAATTAATTTACTGTAATATCCTTCACTGCCATCCGAATTGATATAGTTCAATATTAGTATGTCATCCGATGAATAGTAAACTTATTTAAACAATATTTGCTCTATCTGGTATAGATAAGAACAAGGCAGAATTTCTGATTATAGTTGCCTAGCTTTTTAAATCCATCATGCATATATATTTATATTAATAAATTGTATTTTTTTATATTTGTTATTGCATTACTTAAAGCTTTTTCATTTATATCACTTGCTATTATTGATACATCTTTTTTAGTTTGTAATATAGTATGTATTTAAAAGGGATTGTAAGGGAAAACTTTGTAATGTGTTCACACAAAAAAATAAAACTACTTGTAAATCTATTGTTCACACACATTATCGAGCATTTCGTTCTTGTTTTAATATTTCCCTTTTGTTGTGTTCTTCCACACATTGGATAATAAAATCTTCTATCTTACCAGAGTCTTTGACTTTAGTTGGTATATATTTTTCTATTCTATCATTGTGTATCTTTATGAACTCTTTTTGATTTGGTTTTTCTTTATCTAACAAATTCTCTATTTTTTCTTCAGATATAGTTCCTTCTTGTTGCATTTTCTTTAATGTTATAGCTTGACTTAAACTAGGAGAAACCTCGTCATATTGTAATTTATTTAAAACTACATATTGATAATCTTCTTCTAAATAAGATAATTCTACGGCTGGTCTAAAAGCTATTCTTTTATTATCAACTTCTTCTAATAACTCTGGTATTAAATATGTAAGACGAATATATCTTCTTATATTTTCTCTACTTTCTCCAACTTCTTCTCCTAGTATTTCATCAGTTCTCAACTTTGACACCACTGGTGTCGAAGTTTCATTTTTTTCTAAATCAATTCTTTTTCCTTGATGTTTCATTGCTTCTAATTTAAGTTTATATGCAAATGCTTTTTCGCTAGGCAATATTTCTTCTCTTTGAATATTACTATCAACCATAAGAATTGTTGCCTCATCATCTGTTAAATCTTTCACTATACATCTTATTTGTTTTATTCCTGCAAGTTCACAAGCTCTTTTTCTTCTATGTCCAGAAATCATTTCATAAGTTCCATCTTCTTTTGGTCTAACTATAACAGGTAATATTACTCCATATTCCTTTACACTCTTAACCATTTCTTGCATTTTTTCATCATTAATTACTTTAAAAGGATGATTAGGAAAATCTTTGATACTACTTATATTAATTTCTTCAACTTTTTCGGCTTTTTCATAATCTCTCTGTTCTTGAATTGTAAACAAATCATCTAGCTTTGGAAGTTTCATTTTTTGTTCTTGTTCTTTCATTGTCTAATACCTCCTTTGCTAAATTTTTATATGCCTCTGCGACAGGACTATTTTTATCAAACTCAAAAATGCTTTTCCCTGTTGATGTAGATTTTGCTGTATTTATAGCTTTAGGAATTTCAGTATTATATATGTTTACATAGTGTCCATAATTTTCATTTATCGTATCTCTTACATCTTTTGACAAATTAGTTCTTTTATCAACAAGAGTGAGCAAGACACCTCCAATTTTTAAATTGGGATTTATTTGTTTATGAACTCTATTTACTGTCTTTAATAAATGTCCCATACCTTTTGCAGCAAGATACTCTCCCTGTACTGGAATTATTATTTTGTCACTACAAGCCAGTGCATTTATGGTTATCATTCCTAAGCTGGGCATACAATCAATTAAAACATAATCGTAATTATCTTTTATTTCTCTTATAGAATTTTTAAGTGTAAACTCTCTACTCATTGCATTTACCAAAGAAAACTCTATTGCAGATAAATCTAAATTAGATGGAATTAAATCTATACCTTCTTTGTGATGAAGTATGCTATTCTCCGCATTTATCTCATTATCACATATTGTATCAGACATTAAAGTTCCAATGGTATTCTGCAATTCATCTTGATTATAATATCCCATACAAGTAGTCAAATCGCCTTGTGGATCTGCGTCAATAAGTAATACTTTTTTTCCTTGTTTAGCAAGAGCTACACCTAAAGAAAAAGTGGTAGTTGTTTTTCCAACTCCACCCTTTTGATTTGCTATTGCTATAACTTTACTCATTGGCATTCTCCTTTTCTTCCTTACTTTTTCTGTATTGTTCTCTATAACTTACAAATTGCTCATATAAATCTCGTTCTTTTACATTCTCTATATATTCTTCTGCATTTTCAATAAAGTCATCAATAGTTTCATTTATAAGTGAACATATTTCTTTAAAGCTTGGAGATTCATAAAGCTCTGAAAGTGAAAATTCAATACTCTCTGCGATTTCATCTTCCATATCTATTAGATAATATAGGTCATTATACATCAATGGTATTTCTTGTTTAAAAACTCGCTTTATATCTTCAGATAATAACATTTGATAGATTAAAGTATATAAACTATTTTCTGATATTTGAGCAAAATGTAATGAATTTTTTAACCTGTCTTGGGCATTTTTTATTTTTTTCATATCATCTTCTGTTTTATTTTCTTTAACAAGTAACTTACTTATTTCTGCCATATCAGGATCCATCCAGTTTTCATATTTAATACAGTCTTTAGTTGTATTCACTAACATTGCTTTTATAGTTTCGTGTAATGTTCTTTCATCTAATCCTTCTAAAGTTCCTTCGTTTAATAATTCATCTTGTACTGCATACTTTCTTTTAAAATCATATATTGATTTTTTCATTTAAAATTACCTCCTAAATTTTTATTTTGAAGGCAAAAAAATAAAGCTAATTTTTTTAATTAACTTTTTGTTAGATATTATTTCAATAGCTACATTTTTTATTTTGAATAATATATGTATCCTATTAGACATAAAAAGAGGTTACATTTGGTTTATATTATTAAAGTTTTGCGAACAACGAGGCAGGAGTTGGCAATACTACCATAGTTCTATTTTATATAAGTTTCATTTCCTTATATTTTTTATAATTTATTGGTTCTTTTATTGATCATCTTCTCAAAATTTCTAAAAATCCTCTAAAGCCTTATTTTATCGCATTTTTCAGACAACAAGTTATATGTCTTAAAAATAAAAACGCCTTAAAAACGATTCTCGTGCGTCGTCTTTTTACTACTTTTTAATGATTTTTAGAAAACCCATAATAATAAACATTTTGTATCATTTTTAGTATAACTTATATTCCCAATTTGAAAAGTCCACGATTATACAGGCATGTTGCTATCTCCATGAATACATGGGGCGCTAAGCAGCTTTAAGAGAGAAGTGAAAAGTCCATATCGTTGAAGATGTTTTGGTTCATATCGCCAACACATTTTTCTTTCCCCTCGCCCCTTGTGGGAGACAAAGGGAACCGCAGAGCTGTGCGATGCGTGTGACCCTGTCTGCCTTGTGCTGAGAAGAAATTTCTTAGCGAATAATATGAGCTTAGAAATTTCAGAGAGGGGTAAAATTAATTGTTTGAATTATTTTATATTTTTGAAGATCAGTAAACGAGCGTTTAATGTATTTTGAAATGACATAGCATTTAAGACGTAAGAAGTTGGATATGAGTTTAAATGAAGATCGGTCGTATATTTCGGGGTTACGGAAGCGAGATACCCAAACTTATGAGGTCGTATTTAAAAAATACTATCAGCCACTTGTTATGTTTGTCATGCGTCATGTTGGAAATGAGGATGTAGCGAAAGATATTGTACAAGATATTTTCTTTAAATTATTTGAAGGTAGTCGTTCTCTTCCTGATGATTTTCTGTTGAAATCATGGTTTTATAGGGTTGCTCGTAATGCAGCGGTTGATTATCTTCGTCATCTGCAAGTGGAGGATAAGTACAAGTTTTTGATGGCAGAAGCGATGATTAGTATCTCGGATATAGATGAAGAGATTGATGAGCAAGTGTATGCTAAAGTGAATCTAGCTATAGAAAGTTTACCGGAACAATGCAGGTTGATTATTAAGTTGAATGTATTGGAAGGGAAAAAGTATCAAGAGATTGCAGAAGAATTAGGAATCACGGTTAACACGATTCGTACGCAGGTGTCCAGGGGATATAAAAAATTACGAGATATTCTCTCGGGAGTGGTTGATTCTTCTGTTTTGTTTTTCATATTTTTGAAAAATAGATAGCAGATTCGTTCATGTTATTTGGTCTATTTACAGGCTATTCAATTTGATTTTGTTTTGAAATTTATGGTGTATTCGTGTGACACCAGTTAAACCTGTTTATAAATACAATACGGTATAAATCAGGTGTTTCAAAAAATGTTTTTTATTTTTTAGTAAAAAGGTTGAAATCCTTGTCGCACAAAATAAACGACTGCTCGTTATAGGTGTGTTTTTAAGGCAGAAATTATGAAAGATAAAACAATACCGGCTAGATTGATTTACCGAAAGATTGAGGGAAGGCTTTCTGCGGTGGAGGAGGAACGTTTTGAAACATGGCTAAAGGAGGGACGGGAGCATCGGGAATACTACGAGCGGATGCGGAGTATGTATCAGCAAGAGAATATGCAGGAGGTTGCGATAGGGAAAATTCAGGATGCATGGGAGATGTTTGAAAAACGTGTACAAGGACGGTTGCGCATGAAGAGAAAACGGTATTGGATGTGGGGTGTGAGTGTTGCTGCATCCGTTGTGGTTGTATTTTGTTTGATAATATATTACCACTCCGATACGGGACAGGATGTAAATATTGCCGTACAGAATATCGTGCCGGGGCAGTACAATGCTATTTTGGAAATGGCAGACGGGGCCACGTATCATTTGGGAGGGCAACAAGGCTCTTTGCAAGAGAAAGCAGGGAGGCAGATAAAGATTGATACGTCGCTGGTGAGTTATCTGCCTGTGGGTGATAAGCAGGAAACTCCTAAAGAGGTTGTGTACAACAAATTGAGCATACCTAGAGGGGGAGAGTACCGGATTGAGTTGGAAGATGGAACAAAAATATGGATGAATTCGGAATCTCGTTTACGGTATCCAGTTGCTTTTTTTAATGATACACGTGAAGTGTATTTAGAGGGAGAGGCTTATTTTGAGGTGCAACGGGATGTGAATAGACCCTTTATTGTTCATGCCGGGGAACAAAAAGTGACCGTATTGGGAACGAGTTTTGGTATTAGTTGTTATGCCAGCGAGGTAAATGATTACACAACGTTGGTTTCAGGAAAAGTAAAAGTTGATTTTGAGCGAGGGAAACAAAGTTTTGTTTTGGAACCGGGAATGCAGGTTGCATATGATAAAAAGAGTGGTATTGCCACGGAGAGAAAAGTGGACGTTGCGGAATTCGTGGCTTGGAAAAATGGAAAATATGTATTTAAACAGAAGCGTTTGGAGGATATTTTATCCACCCTATCCAGATGGTATGATTTTGAAGTGTTCTATCAGAACGAGGATGTGAAAGAGATCTTGTTCTCTGGTGAGTTGAGGCGATTTGATGATTTTAATTATTTGTTGCGATTAATAGAACGCACGAGTGACGTGAAGTTTATAATAGATAAAAAAGTAGTACGAGTTATGAGGTAAATAATGAAACAGGAGAATACAGCAATATTCCCCTGTCACTTAATAAGCCAGCAAGCTTATTTGATTGTTTAATTTTACAACACAAATTTATGAAAAAAAGAGGTAAACTGTACACACCTTTCCAAAAAAGGTGGTATCTAAAAATTCTTTTGTTAATGAAGCACCTTTGTATTTTTTTGTTCGTGTTCAATTTCGGGTTGAATGCAGCTGTTCACTCGCAAAACCAGCGAGTAAGTATTGAGTTGAAACATGCGAGTATCGAGGACTTGATCGTAGCGATCAAGAGCCAGTGTGACATGGGATTTTTGTATGATTACAACAAAACGAAATCGGTGAAAAATATTACGGTAAACATGCGAAATGTTTTGTTGTCGGAAGTACTGGTAAAGGCATTGACGGGTACTGGTTTCGTGGCGGAGATCGAGAATGATATGATTATTATTAAAGAGATTGTTCGTGGAGAGCAAAAAAAAGTCCGTGTTATTAAAGGTTTGATAACTGATGGGAGTAAAAATCCGCTTCCCGGGGTGACCGTGTTGATTAAAGGAACCACGATTGGAGTTGTGACTGACACGGCGGGGAAATACACCCTTACTTTGTCAAATCAAAAAGAGGTTACACTAGTATTTTCGTTTGTTGGGATGGAAAATGTCGAGATGAAAGTGACTCCGGAGCGTGATGTGTACAATGTAACCATGAAAGAGTTACAAGCAGCCTTGGATGATGTGGTGGTTACTGGTTTTTTTGCAAAAAATAAACAAAGTTTTACGGGATCGGTAAAAACTGTTTCAGTAGAGGAGATTAAAGCGGTTTCCAATACAAATCTAATCAGTGCTTTGGCTATGTTAACACCAGGACTAAAACTTGTGGAAAATAATCAGGCAGGGGCCAACCCGAATAATCTTCCGGAGATTGTCATCCGGGGTACTTCTTCTTTGACGACGGAGGCGGATGTTAATCCGAATCAACCGATTATTATTTTGGATGGACTTGAAATCACACTTCGAGATTTATATGATCTTGATATCAACGAAATAGAACGGGTTGACGTGTTAAAAGATGCATCTGCTTCTGCTTTGTACGGAGAGAGAGCGGCTAATGGCGTTATTGTTATCGAGCGGAAAAAGATCTTGAATGATAAGTTACGGTTGAGTTATAATCTGGATGGAACGGTGGATTTTCCGGATTTGTCGACGTATGATTATTTGAATGCAACAGATAAATTGGAATTTGAACGAAGAGCCAATTTGTATAATTTCGAGAATAAATATGATTTGGAAGAGTATAACCGGAAAAAATTGTTGATTTCTAAGGGAATGGATACGGATTGGATGTCTAAGCCTTTGCGTACAGGGTACACGATCGGTAATTCGATCGGAGTTAGTGGTAAAGGGAATGATATGACTTACCGGGTTAATGCCAATATAAGAAACGTGAGGGGAGTTATGAGGGGGGATTATCGTAATACTTATGGTGTTAGTGTATTTTTGTCTTATCATATTGCTAATAAAGTAACAGTTTCTTATCAAAGTAATTATTCCGGGGTAAAGTCAAAAAACAGTCCTTATGGTACTTTCTCCGACTATGTATCTTTAAATCCTTATGATAGTCCTTATGATGAAACTGGAGCTCTTTTGAAAAAATTGACATGGGATGTCAATAATCCCCTGTATGAGGCGAAAGCTGGTAATTACGACAAAACATCGAGTAACACGTTCACAAATAATGTAAATATCCGTTGGGATATAATGAAAGGTTTGTACCTGACGGCTAATGGTTCTATTGTGTCTACCTCATCTAATCACGAGATTTTTACCTCACCTGCGTCTGCCGTTTACTTGAGTGAAGAGGATTTGACGAAAAAAGGATACTTGCAGGAAAGTCACAGTAAATCTTTGAACTTGAGTGGAAATTTTGTGGTTAGTTATAATCAACCGATTGGTGATAATAGTTTGTTAACGATTAATTTTGGGGGTGATATTTACAAAGATGATAGCAAGTCCCAAAGCTTTACTGGTACCGGATTTTTGAAACCAGAATTGCATTCCCCGCAATATGCTAGTACTTACCAGGAAAATTCACATCCCGGAGGAAGCCAACAGTTGACAACAAGAGCCGGGTTCTTCGCTTATCTCAATTTTATTTTGCATAACAGGTATTTTGTTGATGGAACAATCAGACGTTCTGGTTCTTCTCAGTTTGGAGCCAATAACCGTTATGCTCCTTTCTGGTCAGTTGGGGCCGGTTGGAACTTGCACAACGAAGCGTTTTTGCAGAAAGAGTGGCTTGCAACTTTGAAACTTCGTTATTCTTACGGGGTAACAGGAAATATTTCTTTCCCATCTTATCAGGCAATTACAACCTATACTTATAATCAGAATAATTACTATTTGCATGGAATGGGTGCCGTCCCCAAACAGATGGGAAATAAGGATTTGACTTGGCAATCGACAAAGACGCACAATTTCGGGTTAAATGCGGATTTTTTGGATAGTCGTTTCAGTATTACTTTTGATTATTATATCAAGACGACGGACGATTTGTTGATCGATCAGACGATTCCGCCTTCTATCGGTGAAACGACCGTGAAGAGTAATTTGGGAAAGCAACGTAACAAAGGATACGAGTTTGATATTGCAGCAGTGTTGGTGCAAAATAAGGATTGGAGGTTTAGTCTGAAATTGAATGGTTCGCATAATAAGAATAAAATTCTGGCGATCAGTAATGCCCTGGCAGCAGCCAATGACGAGGCCAATGCATCCAGTACAGGAAAGCCGAAAGTATTGTACAAGGAAGGGCAATCAACCACGGCGATTTATGCGGTACGTTCAGTGGGGATTAATCCGGCTACCGGGAAAGAGGTGTTTATTAATAAAAATGGTGAGCATACCCTGACCTATAATACAGCGGACAAGGTGGTGATCGGGGATGAGGCTCCCAAATTGGAAGGTTCTATTTTCCCGATGTTATCTTTCCGGAATTGGTCGTTGAATATCAGTATGTCATATAAATTCGGGGGGCAGGTTTACAATTTGACCCGTGCGGCGAATGTTGAAAATGTCGATCCCAAAAAGAACGTGGATCAACGGGCATTTGACGAGAGGTGGAAGAATGTGAATGATCTTTTCCCTTATTTGGATATTGCGGATACGGAGTCGAGAACTAATTATCAAAGTAGTCGGTTTGTTGAGGATGATGATATTTTAGAGATCAACCGGATTGAGGTGGCTTATGAATTCCGTTCCAACTGGCTTAAACAAATTGGTTTTAAACGTTTACGGTTAGCAGCCGGGATGAATGATGTTGCTCGTTTGTCCACGGTAAAATATGAACGGGGAACTTCCTATCCTTTCAGTCGGGGATTTTCTTTCACGATTAGTCCAACTTTTTAAATCACGAGAATCATGAAAAAATTGAAATATATACTGATTATTTTCTGTTTCACACTCCACTATTCATGTGATAGTTTTCTGGATGTACGGCCGGAAGGGGAAGTCGTGAATAATGAACTTTTTAAGAATGCCGAAGGTTTTGAAGATGCCATTTACGGGGTATACTCCACGTTGGCCGGTCCGTCTTATTACGGTCGTACGATGACTTATTATTTTAATGATATTCTGGCTCAATATTTTTTCTATGATTATCCGGGAGATGTTACTTTAAAGATTTGTAACTTTGAGTATAAAGATGCAACTGTTCGTCCGACGATCGATCAGATTTGGGGTGGTATGTATAAGAACATTTCCTATGTCAATAATATTTTGGAAAATCTGGAAGGACGTGATGAAAGTTCTTTACCGCTGTACAATGTGTATAAGGCGGAATGTCTGGCTCTGAGAGGTTTCATGCATTTTGATATTCTTCGGTTATTTTGTGAAAATATCGTGAATAACCAGTCGGCACAGGGTATACCTTATGTGGATAAATATGATTTGAAAGTCAGTCCATTTTTAAGTGCTGAAGCCGCTTATGGAAGAATTATTGGCGATTTGAAGGCTGCAGAGGAGATTATGTTGGAAAACGGGGAATATTTTGAAAATGCGGATCAACAGAATAATGAGTTTTTGAAGGATCGGCAGATACACATGAACTTGTATGCCGTACAGGGGATGTTGGCTCGGGTGTATTGGATGAAGGGGGATTTGAAAACAGCCGCCGAGTACGCTCAGAAAGTATTGGATTGCGGGTACTTTGAATTGGCCGATAAATCTGAAATAGAAGATTTGGTTAATGGTGTTCTTTCCCCTAAAGAGACGATTTGGGGATTATTTTCTGCGACGTTTTACACGAATGTCAGGGCTAATCTTTATTTGACGGGAAGTTCCTCTTGTTTGTTCTTGAAATCCGATCATGATGATACTTATTTGGCTGATAAAGAGGGGATGGATTATCGATATGAAAAATGGTTTAAGAATTACAGTGCGATTGAAGCGAGCGGAATGCGTTGTGTTAAAATATTGGACACTTACGAGCTAACTTATTCTACTCGCCCGGATGCTCGGGTGAAAGGGATAAACATGCTTCGATTGCCGGAATTATATTATATCATTACGGAATATTATTTGAGTTTGGAAAATCAGGATGAGGCCGTGAAGTATTTTGACAAAGTATTGCAATCGAGAGGGTTGACAGGGTATGCAGATCGTCAAGGAGCCTCGCTCACGTTAGAGAAAGTGATTCAAGAGAGGAGAAAAGAACTTATTTGTGAAGGACAGTATTTTTTCACGCAGAAAAGATATAATCAAAGTATTTACGAGCCTAAGAGCGGTAAACTTTATCCGGCTTCTAATGACATTTATGTATTCCCGCTTCCGGAAAATGAAACCGAATACAGATATTAATTGATACGACTATGAAAAAAGGATTTATATATTTATTACTTCTTAGCGGTATAGTTTCGTTATTTTCCTGTGAAGATACCGATTACCAGATATATGATAAGAGTCAGAAGGATAAGTTGTTTTTTGCAAAGGATTCTCTGCAATTCACTTATGGATTAACTCGTGATCAAGATGTGGATTTGAACGTGGAAGTGGATTTGATCGGTTTCGTGAATTTGTCACAGAACCAGGTATTTAAAGTCGAGATTGTAAAAGAAAAGACAACGGCTCAGGAGGGGGAACATTTTACGTTATCCTTGGAGAATATAATGCCCAAGGATTCTGCAATGGCATTTATTCCTTTGGATTTTCATAAACTTAATCTCGAAAAGAATAAAGAGTATATGTTGACTTTGCGACTGGTGGAAAATGAGAATTACGTGCCAACGGATATCCGGGAGTGTGTGATTTTGTTTAGCAACAAGGATATCGAGGCTCCCGTGTGGTGGCGTTCTGACAAATTGGGTGATTATAATCAAGAGAAGTTAATCCTGTTTGTGGATTATTACCACCAGTCTAAGGAAAAAAGTTCGGTTATCTATGAAGCAATTCGAAAACAATGGGGTGAAAATCTGGATCAGGGGACGGCAACCAATTTGTTGACCATATATAAGTATCAAGGGTACCTAAACCGTTATATTCTAACCCCAATGTATGAATATTATTTTGAAACAAATGATCTGATGTATCAAATCCCTAATCCTAATAATTAAGCCATGAAACGAATTCATAATATTATATCATTTTTAGTCATATTACTTTTGTTCAGTTCCTGTTATGATGATGAGTCTTCGCTTGCTTCGGGTAAGATCGCTGAAATACAGGTGACGAGTAACGTGAAAGATACCATTAACTTGTATTTGGGAGATAATATCTCTATCCAAAATCAATATTCCTACACGGGGGATGATATCATGTGGCAGTGGAGTATCGGTAAATACACGGAGAATGCTGTTGATAAAAAGATTACAACAGCTTTTAAAGAGATCGGTACAGAGGCTAATCTGGAGTACAAAACGACGGAATTGGGACATTATTTTCTTCGCTTGGTGACAAGTAATAAATACGGAAGTGATATTAAATATTATCATGTATTTGTCAATTCCGAATTTGAAGAGGGGTATTTGATTCTAGGTCGAAGAGAGGATGGAAAAGGAAGTTTGGCTTTCATGAAAACATTGACACCGGAGGAAGTTGAACAAGGATTACAGCCCGAGTTCCGACAGAATCTCTTTGCTTACACGAATGGAGGTGATGAGTTGGGCGAAGGTCCTGTTGATTGCGACAAGGTATACGACAAGCTTTATATTTTGTGTGGAAAAGCCCGGAAAGTATATCAGTTGGATGCCAAGTCTTTCCAGTTGGTACACGAGTTTGATTACACGATGTACGGGAATGATTTTGTTCCGCAGGATTTAATTTCATACGATTCCCGGTATTGTAGTGAAATTTATAGTACTTCTCCTAATGGTGGGGTTGCCAAAATACAAGTGGCGGATTTGGAGATATTTCCGTATACCGATCTTCCGCAAAATGTGAAATTTACCCGGACTTATGATAGACCGAACGAGTTTTCTTCTAAAGTGATTGCTTTTATTGATGATGTAAACAGTAAGGTGTATGCGAGTGGTTTTAATGCGGCTGATTTTAGTTTCAGTTATTTCCCTTGTTATGACTATTTTGATGGACGTGAGATTATTCAGGTATTTTTCGATGTAGATGGGAATTTAGTTGTGTACACGATTAATAATGGAAAATATTACCTGACTAAAATCGGATCAAGTTTGACAAGTTTTGAAACGATGGCTTTGGATGTTGTATACGAAAGAGAGTGTACGACGAATGTTACCTTGTTTAATAAGAATTCTGTATTTGAAGTGAATGATCCTAATTCTTGTTTGTTCTTCGGAAATCAAAATTTAGTTTATAAATGGGCTTACAACCAATCGGAGATTCCCTCGACACCTTTTATAACATTGCCTGATGGAGAGGTCGTGAAGTGTATGAATCAGTCTGCTGATCATAAACAACTTTATATTGCGACCTATAATAGTCAACGGGCAGGTTTGAAAGGTTCGCTTTATATCTATAATAGTGATACGGGGAAAGCGATCGGGAAACCTTATGAGGGAGTGGCTGACGAGCCGGTTAAAGTAATGTATAAAGTAAAATAAGAATTATGAGTAAAATACTGTTTTTCCTGTTCGAGGTCGGATGTTTCATTCCGGCCACCCTCATGGCCAAAGTTGAAAAAGTAACCTTGAAAGGTGTAATTAAAGGGCTTGGAAATGAAGAGTTGATATTGATGAATGTCGACCAAAGTGAAATAACCCGGACGAAAACAAAGAATGATCGTTTTGAGATCACGGCGGAAGTGGAAACAGGTGATTTACGTTATTATATGCTTTATGCCCCGTCGGTTGGGCCGTTAGGGCCTTCGATGAGTATTCCCACGATCTTTTTTTTCATAGATTCTCCTAAAATAACGATCGAGGCAGAACTAAAAAACGAGCAAATAAAAGTCAAATCACTGAAAGGTTCTCCGGGAAGAAAAGAGTCTGATCGGATTATGGCCTCTCTTCCCTCGGCATCAAAAATTCAGGAAATATACGATAACTATAATAAGGCTTTTCATGAATATAATGACGTGAATCAGACACCTGAAAACATGGAGAAATTGAAAGCGGCAAGTCGGGCGTTGGATGCGTTAGAAAAACAAAGACGGGATGAGATATTCGGTTTACTCCCTCTGTACACGACTAGTATGCCTTTCGCTGTTATTATTTCTTCGTATTTTGGCGTTGATAATGTTGATGAAGCTGAAAAAGTGTGGGCACAATTCGATCCTTCCATTCGGCATTGTTATGCGTTGAAAAGAATGGAAGATTTGATCCAACGTAGTAAGAGGTGTGCTGTCGGTCACGAAGCTCCGGATTTTGAACTGGCAACTCCTACCG
>ERZ779869.1661-NODE-1661-length-19999-cov-20.850431_pt1 | contig 19999 bp, 18 predicted proteins | sample MGYA00511557_ERZ779869 | MGnify/ENA primary metagenome ERZ779869 (study PRJEB29588, sample SAMEA2154620) | human gut metagenome | biome: human gut; feature: human-associated habitat; material: faeces | place: Denmark | collected 2008/2010 ... | reverse complement strand
AAATAAATAATCTTAAATCGCGAAATTTTGAAGATCATTTCATGCGTAATCACTAAAATAGTTGAAAGCGCTTGCAAACATATGTTAGAATGCAGTAGTAAAAAGACGCATCTCATTGAGGAGGATACATAGTTGGCTTTACAAGCATAGAATAGATTATATAAATTGATTTCACGACAAATGGCTTTGTTTCAAATACAGCAAGCAAATAACAAATTAAAAATTACTTTTGGAACACCCGGCTGCCAATCATATTATAATCAAGCGAAGTATCTGTATGGGAAAGTGTCTTAATGTAAAAATCTACATTAGGAGGATAATATGAACAAAAGATTTTTAACAATTGCTGCAGCTTTATCTATGGGTGTTGCATTAACTGCTTGTAGCAGTGGAGGAGATGAAGGAAAAACTGGTGGTTCTGGTGTTGCGAATGCTGACAAACCTTTAGTATGGTATAACCGTCAACCTTCTAACAGTTCAACTGGTGAATTAGACAAGGATGCATTAAACTTTAACAAAGATACTTATTATGTTGGTTTCGATGCAAATCAAGGTGCTGAACTTCAAGGACAAATGATTAAAGAATATATCGAAAAGAATATCGATACATTAGATCGTAACGGAGATGGCGTTATCGGTTACGTATTAGCTATTGGTGATGTTGGTCACAATGATTCTATCGCTCGTACAAGAGGTGTTCGTAAAGCTTTAGGTACAGCTGTTGAAAAAGATGGTGAAATCGTAAGTGATCCAGCTGGTATTAATAATGATGGTAAATCTAAGAGTGTTCAAGATGGCTCGTTAGAAATTAATGGAAAAACTTATACAGTAAGAGAACTTGCTTCTCAAGAAATGAAGAACTCTTCAGGTGCAACTTGGGATGCTGCTACTGCTGGTAACACAATCGGTACATGGACTGCTTCATTCGGTGATGAAGTTGACGTTGTAGCTTCTAACAACGATGGTATGGGTATGTCAATGTTCAATGCTTGGTCAAAAGAAAACAAAGTTCCTACATTCGGATACGATGCTAACTCAGATGCAGTTGCTGCAATCGCTGAAGGATATGGTGGAACAATTTCTCAACATGCTGACGTTCAAGCTTATTTAACATTAAGAGTATTACGTAATGCTTTAGATGGTGTTGATATCGATACAGGTATCGGTACAGAAGATGATGCAGGAAACGTATTAAGCTCAGATGTATTTACATACAATAAAGATCAACGTTCTTACTATGCATTAAACGTTGCTGTTACTGCTGACAACTATAAAGATTTCTTAGATTCAACAGTTACTTATGCTCCAGTTTCTAATCAATTAGATGAAAAAGATCACGCTAAGAAGAGTGTTTGGTTAAATATCTACAATGCTTCTGATAACTTCTTAAGTTCAACTTACCAACCATTATTAGAAAAATACGATGATTTATTGAATTTAGATGTTGAATACATTGGTGGAGATGGACAAACTGAATCTAACATCACAAACCGTTTAGGAAATCCAGACAAATATGATGCATTCGCAATTAACATGGTTAAGACTGACAATGCAGCTTCTTACACAGGAATCCTTAAATAAATAATTCAAAAATAACATAGGGATTAAGATTATTAGGGAGAAATTATTTCTCCCTAATATTATTTAGATAGTAGTAAACAAAATAGGAGAGATTTTATGGCAGATAAGAATGAAGAACTAGTCTTATCTATACGCGGAATGAGTAAGTCCTTTGGACGTAACCGTGTTTTGGATCATATTGATTTAGATTTAAAACCAGGTACAGTTATGGGACTTATGGGAGAAAATGGTGCTGGTAAATCAACAATGATGAAATGTCTATTCGGGACATATCAAAAAGATGAAGGTACAATTTTCTTGGAAGGAAAAGAGATTAACTTTTCTGGACCAAAAGAAGCACTTGAAAATGGTATTGCCATGGTACACCAGGAATTGAATCAATGTCTTGAAAGAAATGTTAAAGATAACTTATTCTTGGGACGTTATCCTACAAATGCTTTTGGCGTAGTAGATGAAGATCGAATGAAAAAGAAATCATCTGAGCTTTTTAGAAAGCTTGGTATGACAGTGAATTTAGATACACCAATGCGAAATATGTCTGTATCACAAAGACAGATGTGTGAAATTGCCAGAGCAATTTCATATAATTCAAAGGTTATCGTACTTGATGAGCCTACATCTTCTTTGATGACACAAGAAGTTAATAAATTGTTTGATATGATGCGTATGTTGAAAAAACAAGGTATTTCGCTAATTTATATTTCGCATAAAATGGATGAAATTTTTGAAATTTGCGATGAAGTATCGGTTCTAAGAGATGGAAAAATGGTTATGACAAAACCTACTTCAGAAACCAACATGAATGAGTTGATTGCAGCCATGGTAGGTCGTTCATTGGATAACCGATTCCCACCTGTTGACAATGTTCCTGGAGAACCAATGTTATCTATTCAACATGTATCAACAAAATATGAGCCATACTTAAAAGATATTACATTTGACGTTAAAAAAGGTGAGATTTTCGGCCTATACGGTTTAGTAGGAGCTGGACGTACGGAATTGCTAGAAACAATCTTTGGTATCCGTACTAGAGCCTCAGGTCGTGTTTATTTTGACAATAAGTTAATGAACTTTAATAGTGCTAAAGAAGCAATTGAACATGGCTTTGCCCTGATTACTGAAGAGCGTAAAGCAAATGGATTGTTCTTAAAGTGTGATTTAACATTCAATACAACGATTGCAAATTTACCTTCTTATATGAGCAAGGTAGCACTTTCTGATAATAAGATGGTTCAAGCTACGAATAAAGAAATCAAAACCATGAGAACTAAGTGTATGGGACCAAATGATGCGATTACAAGTCTATCTGGTGGTAACCAACAAAAAGTTATCTTCGGTAAATGGTTAGAGAGATCACCAAACGTATTCATGATGGATGAACCTACACGTGGTATTGACGTAGGTGCTAAATATGAAATTTACGAATTGATCATCAAAATGGCTAAACAAGGAAAAACTATTATTGTAGTTTCAAGTGAAATGCCAGAAATCTTAGGTATTACAAACCGTATTGGCGTTATGTCAAATGGACGCTTAGCCGGTATTGTAAATACAAAAGATACTAACCAGGAAGAGTTGTTAAGACTCAGTGCAAAATACCTATAAAGGAGATAATTATGACAAATACAGTTACAAATATTCTTAGTCATGATGAAGAGCTTGCACTACGTAAACCTATTGAGGATTATGTAGGAAAGATCCAAGCTGAAATTGATGAACTAAGAGAAGAAGGAACAAATAAAGTATTGGAATATTCTGAAGAAATCGAGGTTCTAAAGAGAGATAAAATTTATACTAAAAGCGAAAAAGAAGCACGTATTTCAGAATTAAATGGTAAATTACAAAAAGCCAAAGAAATCGAGGCTAAAAACAAACAGCCAATCAATGACAAAATTGCAGTAGCTGAAAAATATTTAAAGGATCACTATCAAACAGATTACTACAACAAAGTTGTTGAAAGTAATAAGTATGAGGTTCAAAAAGCTAAGGCAGACTATGATAAAAAATTAAAAGAATTAGAAAAAGAACACAAAGATATTTTATCAGGTCTTAGTGATAAAGAAGAAATTAAAGAAGAGAACTTTATTTATAAGAACCGTTTGTTCGATGCAAAACTTGAATATACTAAAAATATGCAAGAGGCAAAAGATCGTAAACATGATGCGTTTACATTTGAATATCACTTAATTGACTTATTGAAGATGTCAAATTTCTCGTTTGCAGAAAAACAAGCTCAAAAAATTGAAAACTACAAATACTCATTTAATACTCGTGATTTTTTATTGAAAAATGGTTTGTATATTGCGATTATTTTAGTATTCATTTTCTTATGTATCATTACACCAATTAAGAAGAATGGTTTACAACTTTTTACTGTTAATAACATTTTAAGTATTATGCAACAAGCATCTCCAAGAATGTTCTTGGCATTAGGTGTATCTGGTTTAATTATGTTAGCTGGTACTGACTTGTCCGTTGGACGTATGGTTGGTATGGGTATGACAGCCGCTACAATTATTATGCACAATGGACCTAACACGGGTTCAGTATTCGGACATGTATTTGATTTCTCAACTATGCCAGTTGGAGGAAGAATTCTTTTAGCATTAGTTGTTTGTGTTGTGTTATGTACAATGTTTACAACGATTGCCGGTTTCTTTGCAGCTAAATTTAAAATGCACCCATTTATTTCAACAATGGCGAACATGTTGGTTATCTTTGGTTTGGTAACTTATTCAACAAAAGGTGTGTCTTTTGGTGGTATTGAACAATCTATTCCAGGAAAGATTATTCCTAAAGTTGGTGGCTTCCCAACAATTATTTTGTGGGCAGTAGCTGCAGTTGTGATTGTTTGGTTCATTTGGAATAAAACAAAATTTGGTAAAAACTTATATGCCGTAGGTGGAAACCCAGAAGCTGCTTCTGTATCTGGTATTTCAGTATTTAAAGTAACTCTTGGAGCATTTATTATGGCTGGTATCTTATACGGATTTGGTTCTTGGTTAGAATGTATTCGTATGATTGGTTCTGGTTCAGCTGCGTATGGACAAGGATGGGAAATGGATGCAATCGCTGCCTGTGTAGTAGGTGGTGTATCATTTACTGGTGGTATCGGTAAAATTTCTGGTGTAGTAGTTGGTGTATTGATCTTTACTGCATTAACTTATTCATTGACAATTCTTGGTATCGATACTAACTTACAGTTCGTATTCTCAGGAATTATCATTCTTATCGCCGTAACTCTTGACTGCTTGAAATACGTACGTAAAAACTAATTAATTAAAAAAATGATAAATATAGATGGACCCAGTAAGTTGGGTCCATTTTTATAAAAAGTGGTTAATTCCTTAAGGGACTTTAACCACTTAATTTTGTTTAGACTTTCTTTTTGATGCACACGGAATTAGTAACTGTTCACGATATTTTGTGACGGTTCTTCTTGAAATATGGATATTTTCTTTAGCTAATGCTTTTTTGATGCTTTCATCACTGAATGGTTTCGTTTTGTTTTCGTTGTAAATCAAATTCATAATTCTATCTTTGATTTGTTCAGATGTGATTTCTTTAAATCCTGTATGACAGAATAAATGCTTGATTGGATAGTATTTATTGTTGAATTCAAAACCTTTTTGATTGATCGCTCTCGAAATAGTAGAGGCATGTAATCCACATTCTTTGGCTACCATTTCTAGAGTACAATAATTCAATGGACTATTTGAGATGAAGAAATCTTTTTGAATATGACACAGTGTATCCATGATTTGCAGTAGTGTCATATTTCTTTTTTGAACTGTATTAAGCAGTTGCTTAGCTTCGTTTCTTAGTTTTCTTAAATCTTTAGTAAGATGATTCATATCATCAAATTGAATGGAATAGTTCTGGTTGATCCATTCAAAATGAAATTTATCATCATATATAACTTTGATTTCTGCTTGTAAGACGGGCGCATCTGTAGAATAGTTTGCCGCAGGCTTGGGGTTAAGGGTTTGAATGAAATGAAATCCTTCTTCAAGCTCATCCAGTGTGAGCTCAGTTTTATGTATAATTTCATCATAATTGTGGGATGCAAGCTCTTCAAGAAAATCACATAAAATAGTCCCTGTTTCACTAGCGGGGTTTTCACTAAGTTCACATTGTACTTTTAATGATTCTTTTAAATTTCTACAAAAACATCCATATGGCTCTGTTCTTTGAAGAATGTAGATGGCCTGTTGTAGTTGTTTTTCGGAATAGCTAGCAAGGAATGGAGTCGTTTTGAAGTAACCGTTGGAATCTAAAAGGCTAATTAAATATTGATATAAATCTTCAGGTATTGTTTGATTTGTACTTTTAAGTTCAGCTTCAATTTTGTCATATAAACTTTGTGTAGTATGATCATACTCAAGGAATGCATCTGCGTCAGCAGTATATGTTAGAAATGGGTTTGTCTGTGCTTGCTTGTATAAGTATTCCTTTAAGCTTTTAGCATTATAGGATAGTATTTTAAGACTTTGTTCCTTTTGCGAATTAAAGGTTTGTTTAATTTTAAGTTCTGGTTTGATTGTGATATTTTGCTTCATGGATAAACTATATCATTCTTTTAAAAAAGTTGATAGAATTAAAGATAATAGTAATGAAAGGACGGATATTGATATGCGTGCAAAAATAGAATTGATTCGTGTTGATAATCGATTGGTTCATGGTCAAGTTGGGGTAACTTGGGTCAATGCGTTGAACATAGATACAATTGTAGTGGTAGATGATGAGACGGCTATCAACGTATTTTCACAAAAAATGATGAAGACGATTGCGAAAGCTAGCAATGTGGATATTCGTTTTTATTCGATTGCGGACTTCATGCAGGTCTTGCGACATAATGAAAGTAGTCAAAGATTGTTTGTGGTTGTAAGAGATATTCAAACGGTTTATGAAATGTTTAAAAATGGGTTAACTCCACAAACTGTGAATATAGGTAATATTCATTATGGAAGAGGAAGAGTCCCCTTTAATAAAAAAATGTATGTGTCCGAAGTGGATGTAGATGAAATCAATGAATTAATAGATCAAGGCTTTAATCTTTATTATCAAGATGTGCCGGGAACTTTAGATGAAGTGATCGACAAGATTGATTTTGAGCGATTGAAAAGGGTGAGAAAATGACAAGTAAACAATTGGTGTACGAGGAAATTAAGCGGCGTACTTTAGAAAATAATATTGAGGAAAATGAAATATTTACGGCGAACGATTTAGCAACTTCTTTGAATTTGAGTCGAAATACAGTTTCGCAATATTTAAATGAAGGATTAAAAGATGAATCTATTGTAAAGGTGAATTCACGTCCCGTATACTTCTTTGATAAATCAGCTTTGATCAAGAAATGGAATGTTCGTTTTATGGGAAATGAATTTGCGTCTTTTGATTTATTGATGGCACAAAAGGAACATGATTTTGATCAATTGATTGGATATAATGGTTCCTTATCTTCGGTTGTTGAACAATGTAAAGCGGCTATGTGCTATCCAGACAATGGTTTACCTATTATGATTTATGGTCCCACTGGAACAGGTAAGACTTTGTTGGCAAATACGATGTACGACTATGCCTTGCATCAAGGTGTGATTGAATCAAATTCACGCTTTGTTTCGGTAAATTGTTCAGAATATGCGAATAACCCAGAATTATTAACTTCTAATCTTTTTGGACATGTTAAGGGTGCCTATACTTCGGCTGAAGAAGATCAAGATGGATTAATCAGTCTTGCGAATGGTGGTGTACTTTTTTTGGATGAGGTTCATTGCTTAAAGGCGGAATGCCAGGAAAAGTTGTTTCAATTCATGGATAAGGGGATTTATCATAAAGTAGGGGATAATGATAAGTGGTATAAGTCAAAGTGTCGTTTGATTTTTGCAACAACAGAAAATCCTCAGGATGCCTTGTTAAAGACATTGCTTCGAAGAATTCCAATCACAGTGAGTGTTCCTTCATTAAAGGATCGCCCATTATTGGAAAAAAGAGAGTTGATTTATCGCTTACTTGAACAGGAAGAGTCAAAGCTTGGAAAAGATATGTATATTTCAAATCTAGCTTATTCAACTTTTCTTGATTATGAGTTTAAGGGAAATATTGGTGAACTAAAAAACACCATTAAGGCGACTTGTGCAAAGGGATTGTTGAATCAGTCCTCTGATACTTTACAGATTCATTTGTTGGATCTTCCATCCTATTTTTTTGAAACAATCAAATCAATGCAGTTAAAGACGCATTCACGAGATAATGAGACTTTATTTTCTATACATGATTTAAAAGGAGAGTTAAAGCCGGTCATTCCTCTATTACAGTTTTATGCGAAATTATTGAATGCATTTGAAGGGGAAGAAGATTTTTCTAAGGTTGTTGATCAAAGTAAAGTATTGATTCAAAATTTTATTGATTATTTGTTCTTTAAACAAAAATACACGTTGGGAACAACGAACGAAGTATATTTATTGAAAATTGTGGATAAGATTTATTCAATCGTAATGAATAAATATGCGTTTGTAGTGCCGAATAGTAAGATCAAAATGTATTCTAAATTATTTATGGAGTATGGTAAAGATATAACGGATACCAAGATTTGGATTGCTTCACATTATGATTCGATTATGGCGTTTTCAACGCAAGTTCGACGCCAATTTCCTAGGGCCTACAGCATCGCTCAGGAAATTATTGAAAATATTGCTCTGAATTTAGATATTCAAATGGATGAATTCATGCAGGTTGTGATTACTTTGACAGTCGCAAACGACGATAAGATTGAACATAATGGAACCGTAGGATTGATTCTTTGTCACGGATATTCAACGGCATCAAGCATAGCGGACACGGTAAATCATATTTTGAATCAGCATGTGTTTGATGGAATGGATATGGAAGTGCAGATTTCCATCGATAAGATGTGTTTGATGGTGGATGACTATTTAAGGCGTAAAGCACCTGTAAAAGAATTGATGCTTCTAGTAGATATGGGAAGTTTAGAAGATATTTATGAAAGAATAAACCCTTTATCTGATTGCAATATTGGAATAATAAATAATGTTTCTACAGCTTCTGCTTTAGAAGTGGGTAACTTGATGAAGCAACATATGCATGCTCGTCAAATTATTAAAACCATCAAAGAAAATTATGAGATGAGTTATCAATTTATTGAAAGTAAACAGAAGACAGAGGCTATATTGACAGTCTGTGCTACGGGATTTGGTTCAGCAAAGAAAATTGGCGAATTGTTAAAGAATTCTTTACCAAAATCAATACCTTTAGAAATTATTCCTTATGATTATCGATCGTTAGTTACACATGGTATAGAGGATAATATATTTTCAGAATATGATGTGAAAATGTTGATTGGTACATTGGATCCAAAGGTTCCTGGTGTTAAATATATGCCGATGGAAAATATTGTGACAAATGATGAAGTTCATTATTTACATGAATTAATTGGCAAATATTTGTCAGATGACGAACTAAAAATGTTTAATGAAAATGTTGCCAAAAACTTTACTTTGGATAATATTGTCAATCATTTAACGATATTAAATCCTCAAAAAGTCATGGAGGATGTGGAAGAAATTGTATCTGAATTAGAAAAATTATTTAAATGTTCACTGGATATTACGACAAAAGTAGGTGTGTATGTGCATTTGAGTTGCTTGATTGAAAGACTGATTTTGCGTCAAGAAATTACGGAATCAGAAGGCATGATAGATTTCGCAAAGAAATATCCGGATTTGATTGAGAATATAAAAGATATTTTTAGTGGCGTAGAATATAGATATAGTGTCGAAATTCCTGTATCTGAAATTCGATATTTACTGAATTATTTTGATTTTGATGAATAAATCAATGAAAAGCGTGTCCGACAATTGTTGGCACGCTTTTTGCTATTAAAGAAGTGAGAGGAGGCTGATATATATGCCGAATATACTTTTAACAAGAATCGATAATCGATTGGTTCATGGACAAGTAGGAGTTACATGGACAAAGACAATTGGAGCTAATCTTCTTCTTGTTGCGAACGATGAAGCTAGCCAAGACAAGATTCAGCAGCAACTTATGAGTGTTACTGCAAAATCATCTGGTGTAGGAATTCGTTTTTTCTCACTTGAGAAAACAGCTGCGATAATTGGTCGTGCAGCACCGAATCAAAAAATATTTATTGTCGCAAAAACACCACAGGATGTAAGAACTCTAATTGATAAGGGTGTTCCTATTAAAGAAGTAAATGTTGGCAACATGCACTTTTCAGAAGGAAAACATCAGTTAACTAAAAAGGTATATGTGGACGACCAAGATATGGAAGATTTGAAATACATTTCTTCAAAAGGCGTGCATGTATATATTCAGGACGTTCCTGGAGACGTAAAAACAGAAATTTAGAAATTAGTGGAGGAGAGATATTATGCAGATTACATTAATGCAAGGTATCCTTTTAGCAATCATGACAATTATTGTTGGTCTTGATTTCTTCTTGGAAGCCTTCTTCGTGTTTAGACCTTTAATGGTATCTACATTTACAGGTATCATTTTAGGTGATGTTGTTTTAGGATTAAAAGTTGGTGCTTTGATTGAACTTGCCTTTGCGGGATTAACTCCTGCCGGAGGAACTCAGCCACCTAACCCTGTATTTGCCGGGTTGATGGGAACTGTATTGGCGTATACTACAGGTTGTCAACCATCAGCTGCTCTTGGCTTATGTTTACCATTCTCATTTTTAGGACAATATTTAATTTTGTTCTATTATTCAGCTTTTTCATTCTTCATGGGAAAAGCAGACAAGGCTGCTTCTGAAGCAGATACAGGTGCGATTGCGAAAATTAACTTAACGACAATGGCAATCGTTTCTATTTCTTATGGTGTTGTAGCTTTCTTGTGTACATATGTTGCCCAAGAACCAATGAAGATGTTTGTTAATTCTTTACCAGAAGTCATTACTCACGGTTTAGAAGTTGCTGGTGGTATTTTACCAGCCGTTGGATTTGGTATGTTGTTACGTGTAATGATGAAAGCAAAATACACACCATACTTTATTGCTGGTTTCTTAATGGCAAGCTTCTGCGATATGCCTAACTTATTGCCAGTTGCTTTGTTAGGTACAGTTTTCGCATTAATTGATTTCTTTGGTGCAAAACAACGCAAACAAGATATAGAAGAAGCTTTACAAAATGCTTCTATTGACAGCTTTGGAGGTGACGATAATGTCGGAATCTAAAAAATTAACTAAACACGATATTACCATGCTAGGTATTCGTTCTTCATTCTTGCAAGCTTCATTTAACTATGAACGTATGCAAGCTTGTGGTTTCTTATGGTCAATGTTACCGGTATTGAAAAAGATTCATGGAGACGATAAAGAAGCGTTGTCATTAGCAATGACAGATAACTTGGAATTCATTAATACACACCCTAACTTAGTAGGATTCTTAATGGGATTGATGATGTCATTAGAAGAAGGTGGCGCAGATCACGATACTATTAAAGGTTTGAAATTAGCGTTATTCGGACCAATCGCTGGTATTGGAGATGCGATTTTCTGGTTTACAATTTTACCAATCGTTGCCGGAATTTCTTGTTCATTTGCTTCTCAAGGATCTATTCTTGGCCCAATCATTTTCTTCTTAGTATATTTATCAATTTGGATCTTACGTATTGTGTGGACACATTTAGGATATAACTTAGGTACAAAATCAATTGATATTATCACTGAAAACTCAGATACAATTGCGAATGCAGCAACGATCTTAGGTATTACAGTGATTGGAGCTTTGATTGCTTCTTATGTTTCTATTAACTTGTTGCCAGTCATCGAAGTAGATGGTGGAATCAAAGTTGCAGTACAAACAGAATTCTTTGATAAAATTTTCCCTAACTTCTTGCCAATGTGTGTAACATTATTGTGCTTCTGGTTGTTAAAGAAAAAACAAGTGAGTCCAATCGTATTGATTGTGGCAATCATCGTATTGTCAATTGTAGCATCAGCTATTGGATTACTATAATAAAGAAAAAAACTCTTAGTTTTCGCTAAGAGTTTTCTTTATGTTTTCTACATCTTCTTTAGTCGCAAGACCAACTTGGAAGGCACTTGCACTACCGCAACACAAACCATTGATAAAGGCTTTTGAGTAGTCGTTTGTTTCTAAATATCCTGCAAGGAAACCTGCAACCATCGAATCACCAGCACCAACAGAATTCACTACTTCTCCTTTTGGTGCTTTACTTTGAATCACTTCATTATTATCACTTACAAGCACTGCACCTTGTCCTGCCATAGAAATCAATACGTTTTGAGCACCCATTTCCTGTAGCTTTTTGGCGTAAGGAATGACTTCATCTCGAGTGTTTAATTCGACATTAAAGATTTCACCTAATTCATGATTGTTTGGTTTTATTAAGAAAGGTTTATATTTTAATACTTTTAATAATAGGTTGTTTGTCGCATCGACAACAACTTTTATTTTCTTTTTCTGAACACGTTCCATGATTTGTTCATACATTGTATCTGGTAAAGTACTTGGGATGCTTCCTGAAATAACGAGAATATCTTTTTCTGTTAGATCATCTAATTGATTGAATAATTCTTGAATGTCTTCTGGCTGAATATCAGGCCCCATACCATTGATTTCTGTTTCTTCATCTGATTTCATTTTTACGTTGATTCTAGATAATCCTTTCTTTACATGAATGAAATCTGTTTTAGCTCCATAACTCTCTAATCGATGTTCAATTTCTTCTCCTGTAAAACCTGCCATAAAACCTAGGGCTGTACTTTCGTGTCCAAGATTGGATAGGACAATTGAAACATTAATGCCTTTTCCTCCGGGAAGGATTTCTTCGAATTTTGTTTTATTAATGATACCAGGCTTAAAATGATCGACTTGAATAACGTAGTCTAATGAGGGGTTAAAAGTAATTGTATAAATCATAATGATCTCCTTTTCTTTATCTGATTATAGGATACTCCTTTTATTGTTGTTTCGCAAGTGAAATATTTTCGAAATAACAGTTGACAATTAAAATAATTGGTTTATTATGTAGATGTAGCTTTTGAAACAACAATTTATAGAGAGAGGAGACTTTTAAAATGAAAGCAAAGGCAGTGCGATTACATGGAGCTAATGATTTAAGATTAGACGAATTTGAATTACCAGAAATTAAGGAAGATGAGATTTTAGTAAAGGTTGTCTCAGACAGTGTCTGTATGTCAACTTACAAATGTGCCATCTTAGGAGTGAATCATAAACGTGTTCATGAAGATGTTGCGGATCATCCAGCTATTATGGGACATGAAATGGCGGGTGATATTGTTAAGGTTGGTGCTAAGCATCAAGACAAATTTAAACCGGGAATGAAGTTTACTTTACAACCAGCATTAAACTATAAAGGAACAATGTGGTCACCTGGTTATTCTTATGAATTTTTTGGTGGAGATACAACTTACTGCATTATTCCAGCTGAAGTAATGGAGCTAGGATGCTTACTTGAATATAAAGGTAAAGCGTATTATGAAGCTAGTTTAGCTGAACCAATGTCATGTTCGATTGGAGCATTTAATGCAGCTTATCATACACATATGGGTGTGTATAAACATGAAATGGGAATTAAGAAAGATGGAAAACTTGCGATTCTTGCAGGAGCAGGCCCTATGGGACTTGGCGCATTAACATATGCGTTGCATAGAGATATTCGCCCTAAAATGGTAGTAGTTGCGGACGTAAATCAAGAAAGATTAGATCGAGCAGCTCACTTATTCCCAGTTGAAGAAGCGGCAGCTGATGGAATTGAATTGCATTTCGTGAATACAGGAAAGATGGAAGATCCTGCAGCCGGATTAAAAGAAATTACAGGTGGAACTGGTTTTGATGATGTATTCTGTTATGCACCGGTTGAAGCGGTTGTGGAATTGTCAAGCGCTGTATTAGGTCGTGATGGATGTTTAAATTTCTTTGCGGGACCTACGGACAAACAGTTTAGTGCAAGAATGAATTTTTACGATGTTCACTATAATTCGACACATGTAATGGGAACTACAGGTGGAAATACAGATGATATGATTGAATCTTTACGCTTAACAGCAGAAAATCGTATTGATCCAGCTGTTATGATTACACATATTGGTGGTTTGAATGCAGCGGCTGAAACAACATTAAATTTACCTAAGATTCCAGGCGGAAAGAAGTTGATTTATACGCATTTAAATATGCCATTGATTGCGTTAACAGATTTAAGAGAAATGGGAGAAAAAGATGATCGATATACTGCGTTGGCAGATATCGTAGATGCTCATAAGGGATTGTGGTGTCCTGAAGCCGAAGAATATTTATTGGCTCATTTTGAACAAGAATAGATTTTATTAAACCGAGAATCTTGTGTATACTAAATACAGTAAATACAGGAGGTATTGTATGGAAGTAATGGATCAAAGAAGAAACGAAATTGTAGAGTTTGTGAATGAAAACCAAACGGTCACTTTTACACAATTAAAAGAAAAATTTCCTTCTGTGTCTGAAATGACATTGCGTACAGATTTAAAATATTTAGATCAAGCTAAAAGAATTGTTCGAATTCATGGGGGAGCCAAATCTATGGATGTGGTTTCTGGAAATGATGATGTCTTAAAACTTCGTTACGGACGGAATGTAAACGAAAAGAAAGAGATAGCGCAAAAGGCATTATCATTTGTAGAACCAGCTAAGACAATTTTTGTGGATTCAGGCAGTACGACTACAATGTTGGCACATGTTTTAAATAATCAAAATAATATTTTTTATACAAGTGGCTTAACGTGTGCTATAGAGATGGCAAAACTTTCTAAATCGAAAGTGTTTGTGACAGGTGGAAATCTAAATATGCGAAGTTTTAGTGTCAACGGAATGGATGGACTTCGCTGCTTAGAGAAGGTCAACTTCGATGTTGCGTTTATTGGTGTAACTCGTTATGCGAAAGATACGGGGTTTACATGCGAATCTTTAGAGGATTGTGAGTTAAAGCGAAAGGCAATTGAAAGATCTAAAAAAGTGATTGTGTTAATGGATTCTAGCAAAGTGGAAAGAAAGGGTACATATACAATTTGTGATTTAGATCAAGTGGATGTATTGATCAGTGATTCGTTACTTTCAGATAGTTTTAAACAAGAATGTGAAAAACGAGGACTATCTGTATATTAAAGAAGTCCTAAGAAAGGACAATTATGAAAACAACTCTTCAAAAGCTTGGTAAAAGCTTATCTGCGATGGTTATGCCTAATATTGGTGCTTTTATCGCTTGGGGATTTATAACAGCTTTATTTATTGCGGACGGATGGTTACCAAATGAACAATTGGCATCGATTCAACCATATATGTTGACTTATTTATTACCAGTATTAATTGCGGCAACCGGAGGAAGAATGGTTGGCGGTGATCGTGGACTTGTGATGGGGGCGATTGCGATTATTGGATGTATTGCCGGTGTTGGTGGAACCCAAGGACAACCTATGTTGATGGCAGCTATGGTTATGGGACCATTTTCTGGCTGGGTAATTAAAAAATTTGATCAAATGATGGATGGACATATGCCTGCTGGCTTTGAAATGTTGATCAATAATTTCTCTGTCGGTATTTTAGGTATGTTGATTGCGATATTAGGATACTATATTATTGGCCCTTTTATGACAGGTGTTTTGACTGTGTTAACATATGGAGTTGATATACTTGTAAATAAGGGATTAATTCCTTTGGTAGCAATCTTTATTGAACCGGCTAAGGTTTTATTCTTAAACAATGCGATCAACCATGGAATATTTACACCAATTGGAGCTGAACAAGCTGCACAAACAGGCAAATCCATAATGTATATGTTGGAGGCTAATCCAGGTCCTGGTTTAGGTGTACTATTAGCTTATTGGTTATTTGCGAAAGATAAAGCAACGAAAGATTCTGCGCCTGGAGCTATTATTATCCATTTCTTAGGTGGAATTCATGAAATTTATTTTCCATATATTTTGATGAATCCAGTTGTGATTGTTGCTCCAATTTTAGGGAATATTTGTGCAATTGCATTTTACTCTATTTTCAATATTGGATTGAAAGGTCCATCAAGTCCAGGTTCAATTATTGCTTTCTTGTCTATGGCAGAAAAAGGCTCTGTGTTCATGACAGCATTAGGTGTTTTGATTGCGGCTGGCGTTTCATTCTTGGTGGCAAGCCCAATCGTTAAGCTTGCTGGGGAAAAGAATTTGGATGAAGCTAGTAAAAAGGTGCAGTCTATGAAAGCTGAAAGTAAAGGAAGAAGTGAAGCTTTATTAGATGTTTCTTTGGTTCGTAAGATCGTATTCGCGTGTGATGCAGGTATGGGATCTAGTGCAATGGGAGCTACTAAATTTAGAAACCGTTTAAAAGGTGTGCGACCAGATTTAACGGTAATTAATACATCTGTGGATAATATTCCAGTGGATTGTGATGTTGCGGTCGTACAAGAAACTTTGGTAGAGCGTGCAAAAAAATCTGCACCTTTTGCGAAAATAGTTACAATATCAAACTTCTTGGCAGATCCAGCTTTAGATAATTTGTTCTTCCAGTTGTCGACAGGAGATTCGATTGTGACAGAAGCTGTTAAGGAAGAGGCTGAAGAATCAAAACCGGTTCAAGAAGATGTTATTCAATTGGATGGAATTAAATTAAACTTCCTTCTGTATCAAAAGAAGAAGCGATTACAGAGGCTGGTAAGTTGTTAAGAGAATTAGGCTATGTGGATGGCGCTTATATACCGGCTATGTTGGAACGTGAAGAATTAGTAACTACATATATTGGTATGGGATTGGCTATTCCTCATGGCACTACACATGGTGATGATGTGATTCATAAAACAGGTATCGTATTGCTTCAATATCCGGATGGAATTCAGTTTGGGGATGAAAAAGCACAGCTTGTGATTGGTATTGCAGGTAAGGGTGGAGAACATATGGAAGTGTTATCTAAAATATGTTTGGCCCTTGAAGATGAAGCTGTACTTAATAAAATGAAGACAACGAATGATAAAGAGTGGATATTAAAACAATTATCATAATAAAGAAGGACGAGAAAATTTACTCGTCCTTTAATACGTTTGCGATTTCATTTAATGAATCTAAGAAATAGATGTTTTGTTGCTGCTTTGGTGTGGATAATTCACAATCAATCATGTGCTGTAGGAATGCTTTTAAATGATCGTAATATCCATTCACATTATAGAAAATGCATGGGCATTCAAGTTGGTACAGTGAAAGTTTTGATAAGATTTCACTGACTTCTTCTAATGTTCCAGTTGCGCCTGGAAAGGCAATGAAAGCATCACCAAGTTCAATCATTCTTGTTCTTCGATCGGCAATGTCTTTCTCAATGTACAGCTCGGTAAGGTTATCCATGTGGACACCTTCATCCACAAACATTTGTGCTTCTACACCAATTACTTTGCCACCCGCATTTAATGTGCTATTGGCTAGTTCTCCCATTAATCCGGTTTTAGATCCACCGAACACTAATGTATGATTGTTTTTGGCAATCCATGTTCCTAATTCTATTATTTTTGTTTTAAAGTCTGGATCATTTCCATAGGTTGATCCTAAATATACTGTAATGTTCATAAACTACCTCCTACAATTAGTTTACATTAAAAGTGTGCACAAAAAAAGCTTAGCACAAGCTAAGCTTACATGGAAATAAATCCAAATGCGTTCGCAATTGAACTTAATAAAATAATGAATGCGAAAATTGGACATAAGTATTGAATCATGAAATTGAATATTTTCTTACGTTTGAATGAATTTCCATCTTTTGTGATTTCTGCTTCGACTTTTTCTAATCCAACAACTCTTGAAACAAAGATACAAATCGCAATGGCAGCGATTGGCATCATGACTGAGTTTGTTAAGAAATCAAAGAAGTCTAAAAATTGCATTCCGATGATTGTCACGTTTGACAATGGACCATAACCTAAACATGATAGTGTTCCTAACCCAATCATAATAATACCTAAAATGATTGTAGATTTTTTTCTAGACCAATGTAATTCATCTTGGAATGTGGATACAGCACTTTCGGTTAGCGCAATAGAGCTTGTGATAGCTGCGAATAACACCAACAAGAAGAAAATGATACCGATACCTGTGCCTAGTCCCATACTTGCGAATACTTTAGGGATTGTGATGAACATCAAGGATGGTCCGGCTTTTAATGTTTCCATGTTTCCACCTGAAAAAGAAAATACAGCTGGAATAATCATCAATCCTGCCATAATCGCAATGGCTGTATCGAAAATTTCTACGTTTTCTGTTGAACCTTCAATTGAAACGTCTTTTTTCATATAAGAACCAAATGTGATCAAGATACCCATCGCAATGGATAACGAATAGAACATTTGTCCCATAGCACTTACTACGGTCATCCATGAAAAATTATCAAAATTAGGAATTAAGAAATATTTAACACCTTCAAATGCGCCAGGTCGACTGATTGAATATCCTGCAATGATTACAGATAATACGACAAGAACTGGCATCATAAATTTGGATACTCTTTCAATTCCGTTTTGAACACCTGCATAAATGATGGCGAGTGTAAATAAAGTAAAGAGTATAAAACATATTTCTGTAGATACTCCGTTTGAAATGAAGTTTGAAAAATATGTATCTGTGGCAAGTAATTTTGCATCACCTTTTAAATACTCGAATAAATATTTGATGACCCATCCTCCGATTACAGAATAATAGGGTACGATCAAAATTGGAATAATGGCATTGATCCATCCGGAAAATGATGCAAACTTTGTCTTTGCGAAAGTGTGAAAAGCTCCCACTGGACTTTTCTTTGTCATTCTACCTAGTGTTGTTTCGGCTATAATCATTGTATAACCAAAAGTTAAGGCAAGAACAATGTAAATAAGTAGGAAGATTCCTCCTCCGTATTTTGCGGCTAAATAAGGAAATCGCCAAATGTTACCAAGACCAACACTGGCTCCTGCGGCAGACAAGACAAAACCTAATTTGCCAGAAAATGTACTACGTTTATTGTGCATAATAAAAACACCCTTCCTCAATGATTTAAATTATATCATCTATGAAAGGGTTTGCGCAATTTTATGAAAAAATAAATAAAATAAATGTTGAATTTCTTAACATTTCTGAAAAATGTGTTTTGAATAAAAAAAGAAGTCCTTTCGGACTTTATTTTAACAATGGTGACGCGTACGGGATTCGAACCCGTGAATGCATGCGTGAAAGGCATGTGAGTTAACCGTTTCTCCAACGCGCCATGTATATGAAACTCGTCTTTCTTGACAAGTGCTCACTTATATTACTACATGATTTTAATTAATGCAAGTATTTTTTTAAAATATTTGACAGAAAGTTTTAATAGTATATAATGTGAACAGTTAATTAAGTTAACTAAGGAGAAAAATATGATTCGATTATTAGTAGATTCAGCAAGTGATTATACGCAAGAAGAGATTAGAAATAAAAATTTATATTTTGTGCCATTACAAATTCAGATTGAAGGAAAGAATTATTTGGATGGTGTTGATATTGATAAGGAAACGTTTTATGAGAAGATGATGAATTCAAAAGAATTTTTTAAAACATCACAACCATCACCACAAGAATTTTTAGATATCTTTGAAGAAGTGAAGAAGAAACAAGAGACATTGATTTGTTTATCTTTATCGAGTAAGCTAAGTGGAACATATCAGAGTGCTTGTCTGGCAAAAGACATGGTGGATTATGAAAATATCTATATTGTAGATACATTAACTGCGGTTGCTGGAATTCGCTTACTATGTGAAGTGGCAATAAACTGGATTGATGAAAATAGAAGTGTTGAAAATATTGTATCTGGCTTAGAAGAACTAAAAGAGCATGTGCATATTTATGCGGGTTTAGATACATTGGAATATTTGGCTAAGGGTGGAAGAATTTCTAAGACAGCAGCAGCTATTGGAACTTTAGCAAGTATTAAACCAATTATTTGTGTAGAACATGGAGAAGTTGTGGTTGCCGGTAAGACACGTGGTGTAAATAAGGCAACGAGTGTTGTATGTGAAAAGATGCAGTCAGATATTGTTGATACATTGTATCCAGTTTATACATTGTATTCATATGGTTTAGAGAATGTTGAAAAATTAGAATCAAAACTGGATTTAGATGTGAATCGTGTTCGTATTGGTTCAACAATTGGAGTTCATATTGGACCAAATGCATTTGGTGTTTGTTTCGTATCTAAACTATAGTCAACTTGTGAAGGTGTATACATTTTAGTATAATGGATATACGGATTGACAAGGAGAATTTTTGATAATATGAAAACAACATTAATTATTATGGCAGCTGGAATTGGTTCTCGTTTTGGTGGTGGAATCAAACAGTTAGCTAAAATGGGTCCAAATGGAGAAATCATTA
>ERZ779869.1652-NODE-1652-length-20091-cov-9.031543_pt1 | contig 20091 bp, 17 predicted proteins | sample MGYA00511557_ERZ779869 | MGnify/ENA primary metagenome ERZ779869 (study PRJEB29588, sample SAMEA2154620) | human gut metagenome | biome: human gut; feature: human-associated habitat; material: faeces | place: Denmark | collected 2008/2010 ... | reverse complement strand
TTTTTCCAAAAGTTTTAATCGCTGAGTCCAATGTCGCAAATGTAAAACATCCTCATTTCTAGGCAAAAGAGTATTAATTTCTTTCGAGAAATACTTGTATGGATTAGTTAGGATCGTAGGCGACGGTATTTCTAATTCATATATAAGTCGTTTAAAAAATTTAGCTGCGTCTATCACAGGCTCATCAACTTTATTTATAAAGTCATTCCCACAACTAGTATCTTCGCATATTTCATCGTGGATAACGGGCACGACAAAGATAAAACTGCTAGATTCTTTAAGCCAGTCAGGTAATTTGTCATAGCTTTTTTGGTTATAGCAAATCCAAATGTATTGCAACGGAGTTGGGTAAGAAATACGCTCTTTTATACGCTTCATTATTACATCATTTTCCCAGCCGCTATACCCAACAATAATGGGCGCTTGATCTATTAGAAAGGTATCCAATAAATGCGCAGAACTAACAGTTCCAGACTGTCCAGCCACTTCAGTAATTTCATTTTCTAAGTTTGCACAATCGTAAAATCTATACGTCCCATGGACATGCACAATTTGAATTTCCTTTGTGTGGTTGTTGATAATTAAGTTATCCATTGAGTTTTCAGCAGAAACAAATTCTTTTGTTCCTATCAAATTTAAGGCTCTTTTCAAACTATCATCGAAATTGGTCGTAAATACAGTATTTGCAAACTTTCCAGAATCTAGAATCTGAGCCAATAATAAATTTGCAGAAGATATTTTCGCAGTTGCATTTAAGCGCTTAAATAAATTACTACGATCTATTCTATTCGGGTATGCAAACTCAATCCACTTCGAATAGCATCTCATAGGATTTGTTTCACAAGATTTAATTTCATTTTCAAATTGAATATATGATATCTCATCAAACTTTTTGCTCTTATCTTTACATTCATCAATAATCTCATAAGCGGCAGGTATTTCCGGCACAGATATTCCTGCACCAACAATGAAAAAGTAAGGAAAAAAAGATTCGTTGCTATGATTTTTCATGGTTGCTTTAATTATCCGTATAGCATAATCTAAAACGCTCATTATTTGCATCCTCCTGTACGATTGAATTTGCATAAGAAATCGTCTTATTGCTATTAGATTCATTTTATATTAAGTGAATTGATTATTCAAGAGAAATGCTGAATGTCAATAAAGGTTATTTTTACTTACATCATCAATGATGGTCCGTCTTTACTTTTCTACGTTTCCAGTCGCAGTTACCATGATGCCGTTATTTTCCTTGTCAGTCAACATATGTAAGCAATATGTATTCTCTTGCTTAGCCGCTTAACAATGAATATATTCTATCGATGATATTTCGATACCTCTACTAAAACTTCTTACCACTGCTAATGAGACTATCTCATTTGAATATTAAAAGTACTTCGATTTTCAGAGCGTCCGTAGTAATAGGGTAAAATAAGCGAAATAGCCATGTGTATAAGGTTTTCTAACTAAAGTGCTCCGCTACTTTTTGTATTGCTTCACCATGACGGAGTCAATTTCTATGTCACTGCATTTTAGCCAGCACAGGTATCAATTTGTATCCACTTCTAACAACTATAGCCGCGCATTTCTCTACTAAAAACGCCATATCAAGGCTTGTCCAACCTTGCTACGGCGTTTTAGGTGTAATCATAGAGGATGTTAAATTATTTTAGAATTGCTAAAAGCCGCATGGTTGCGGCATTTTCTGGTTGTGCATATATCAATGGCCCCACCGGACCGACAGGCCCCATCGGCCCACAGGGTATTGCGGGTGCAGCAGGCGCAGTCGGTCCTACCGGCGCAACGGGTCCCACAGGTCCTACGGGTCCCACAGGTCCTACGGGTCCGACCGGTCCCACAGGTCCTACGGGCCCGACTGGACCGAGCGATACGCGCGCGGCGGCAGCTGTTGCCGATGCGACAAGCGTAGAGGACGTCGTCGAGCAGTTCAACGCGCTGCTGGCAAATCTCCGCGCAGCGGGTCTCCTCTCGACCTGAGCAATAAGCGGTGCGGCGCAAGCCGCACCGCGATACATATATAAAAGGAGGAATCATCATTTCCTACCGCGTCTGCGTTTACGCCATCTGCAAAAACGAGTCGCAGTTTGTCGAGCGCTTCATGGACTCGATGTCCGAGGCGGACGACATCTGCGTGCTCGACACGGGGTCAACGGACGATACGGTTGAAAGGCTCAAAGCACGCGGCGCGCACGTCGAGCAGAAGGTTATTTCGCCGTGGCGCTTCGATGTCGCGCGCAATAAATCGCTGATGCTCATCCCCAAGGACGCCGATATCTGCTGCTGCATCGACCTCGACGAGCAGTTTCAGCCCGGCTGGCGCGAAAAGCTCGAGCGCGCGTGGCAGCCGGACACAACGCGCGCCCGCTACCGCTACACGTGGAGCTTTCTGCCCGATGGGCGCGAGGGCTGTGTCTTCTGGACGGACAAAATTCACAAAAACGGCTGCTACCGCTGGGTAAATCCGGTGCACGAGGTTCTTCAATATCTGGGCGAGGGCGGCGAGCGCTTTGTCGACGCCGAGGGCGTGCAGCTCGACCACCACCCCGACCCGAGCAAATCGCGCGGGCAGTATCTTCCACTTTTAGAGCTCGCCGTGCGGGAGGACCCGCAAAACGACCGCAACCACTTAGGCCGCGAGTACATGTTCCGCGGCGAGTGGGCGCAGGCAGTCTCGACCCTGAAGGCGCACCTCGCGATGCCGCAGGCCGTGTGGCGCGATGAGCGCTGCGCCTCGATGCGCTACATCGCGCGCTGTCTGCGTCGTTTGGAGCGCGAGGACGAAGCCGCGCTCTGGCTGCACCGCGCCATCGCGGAAGCGCCGCACCTGCGCGAGCCGTATCTGGAGTTTGCCGACCTGCTTTATCAGCAAAAGGACTGGTGCGGCGTCATTTTTATGGTAAACTGCGCGCTCGCGATCACCGAGCGGCCGCGCACCTATATCTGCGAGCCGTTCGCGTGGGGCAGCTTCCCCTACGATCTGCTAAGCATCGCGTACTTTCACCTTTCGCAGTGGGAAAGCGCGCTGAAAAACGCGGAAAAAGCGTTTGCGCTTGCACCGGACGATGCGCGTTTGCAGGAAAACTGCGCACTGCTCAGGGCGAAAATTCAGAAAGAAAGCCGTATTTGATGGCTTTCATTTGATGGCTTTCTTCGGTTTTCGGTTGCTTTTTCTGCCGTCGTATGATAGATTATTAGAGATTATAAACCGAGGGGGCGCGGCAATGGAACTGTGCGAACGCTACTTACATTATATGAGCGCGCTGTGCGAGGGCACAATGCCCGCGCCGCCGGAGCTTGCGCTCACCGCCGATACCACTGAGGAGCGCGCCGCGCAGCTGCAAAGCGCGCTGAAAAGTATGAGCGTGCCGGACTTTGTGCGCCTGTGCGCCAAAAGCGCAGGCGACGAGCTGGACGAGGCGATATTTGACCATTTCAGCGAGGAGGATTTCTCCCGCGCACTGCTGCAAATGCTCACCGCCGCGGCAGAACCGGAGGAAGTCGAGGAGCAGCCGCCCGCAGCCGAAACTACCCCTGATCTCGACGCGGGCAAGCACGCGTTCGAGGTCTTCTGTGACTGCGTGGAGCTCGACGAACAGCTCGTCGCGTACCTCATCGACATTTTGAAGCACGGCGACAAGGCCGCGTTCTACAAGCTCTCGCAGGTCACGACGCAGCTGGACCTCGACCCGCGCGAATTTCTCTACTGGCTCGCCCATCGCGAGGACTACGGCACGGACGATGAGCGCGCCTGCGCGGCCATCATGGACGCGTGCTTCGCGCGCCTCTATGAAGAAAAGCAGGGCGAGCTTCTGGGGGCACTGCTCTCAGGCGATCAGAAGACGTTCGAACTCTTCCGCACCGAAGCGCCCGAGCTGCGGCACCTGCCTGCCGCGACCTATGAATGGTACAGTAAAAACTATCTGGACCGCGACTATCCGCTGCGGTTTATTCTAATGTGCAACGGCGTCGAATTTCCCGACACGCCGGAGGAGGACAAATGAACAGAGATGAAATGTACCTGTCGCTCGGCGTGAGCGACAAAGTGCTTCAATTCGGCGAGGCCGTTTTAGACGAGCTCAAACCCCGCTTTGCCGGAATCGAAGAGATCGCTGAGCTCAATCAGGCAAAAGTCATCGGCGCGATGCAGAAAAACCGCGTGAACGCGACACACTTCGCCGCCTCGACCGGCTACGGCTACGATGACGAGGGGCGCGACAATTTGGAGCGCGTCTACGCGAGCGCCTTCCACACCGAGGCCGCGCTCGTCCGCCCGCAGATCACCTGCGGCACACACGCGCTGGCCATCGCGCTGTCCGCCAACCTGCTGCCGGGCGACGAGATGCTCGCCATCTCCGGCAAGCCCTACGATACGCTTGAGGAGGTCATCGGTCTTCGCGAAAGCCCATGCTCGCTCAAGGAGTACGGCGTCAGCTATGCGCAGGTCGACCTGCGCGAAGACGGCAGCTTTGACTTCCCCGCCATCGAGCGCGCGCTGAACGATAAGACGAAGCTCATCCACATCCAGCGCTCCAAGGGCTACTGCCCGCGCCCGACGATCTCGGTCGACGCCATCGGCGAGGCCATCGCGTTCTGCAAAAAGCTGCGCCCCGACGTCGTCGTCATGGTCGACAACTGCTACGGCGAATTTGTCGAGGCGAACGAGCCGAGCGACTTCGGCGCAGATATGATCGTCGGCAGCCTTATCAAAAACCCCGGCGGCGGCCTTGCCCCCATCGGCGGCTACATCTGCGGCACGCAGAAGTGCATCGACCGCTGCGCCTACCGCCTCTCCGCGCCGGGACTTGGACAGGAGGTCGGCGCAAACCTCGGATTGATGCCTGCGCTGTATCAGGGCTTCTTCCTCGCCCCCAGCGTCGTCTCCGGCGCGGTCAAGGGCGCGGTGTTCGTCGCCGCGTGCTATGAAAAGCTCGGCTTCACCGTCGTTCCGTCGTCGAAAGAGGCGCGCCACGACATCATCCAGTGCGTCGAGCTCGGCTCTCCCGAGGGCATGGTCGCCTTCTGCAAGGGCATCCAGTCCGCCGCTGCGGTCGACAGCTATGTCGACCCTGTCCCCGCGCCGATGCCCGGCTACGACTCCGACGTCATCATGGCGGCGGGCGCGTTCGTGCAGGGCAGCTCCATTGAGCTCTCCGCCGACGGTCCCGTGCGCGAGCCCTACGCCGTCTACTATCAAGGCGGTCTCACGTGGTACCACGCCAAGCTTGGCGTGCTGCTGTCGCTGCAAAAGATGCTCGACGCCGGACTCATCACCCTGCCGTAACGAAAATTTCCCCTTCCGTAAAGGATACCGCTTTTTTATGCTCATCCGTAGAACACCCGCAACCAACCGGCATTTTCGCCGCCGTCCGCCCCCGCGTACTGTTTGTTTTTCCATCTGACATATAAAATCTAACAGTACAAAGGAGTTTAACAATTCAATATGTGGTTCTGGCTTTCTCTGATCGCGCTGCTCTGCTGGAGCGGCAGCGACCTGTTTTCCAAGATCGGCTGTCAGGGGGAGGACGATCATCTCGCCCACCTCAAGATGGTCATTGCCGTCGGTACCGTGATGGGTCTTCACGCCGCGTTCGAAATTTTCGTCGGCGGCACGGAGATCAGCTGGTCCATTATCTGGACGTATCTGCCCGTATCGCTGCTGTACATCGGCTCGATGACGCTCGGCTATCTTGGCCTTCGCTACATTGAACTGTCCATCTCGTCGCCGATCTGCAACTCGTCGGGCGCGCTCGTCGCCGTGATGACACTGCTGTTCGTCGGCGGTGAGGACTATTCCCCGCTCGCCCTCGGCGCGATCGTCCTTGTCTGCGTAGGCGCGATCGGCCTTGGCGTGGTGGACGCCACGGAAGACCCCGAGCTGCGCGCCGCCCGTCAGGCGGAGGGCAACCGCAAGTATTCCAAGAGCTTTCTGGCCCTTGCGCTTCCCGTCGCCTACTGCCTGCTCGACGCCGCCGGCACCTTTGCCGACAACCGCGTGCTCGAAACGCTGGACGAGGGCAGCGCAAACTGCGCCTACGAGCTGACGTTCCTGTTTGCCGCGGTGCTGTGCTTCATCTACGTGGTCTTCATCAAGAAGGACCGCCTGCTGCCCAAGCGAGAAGCGCCGAAGTACATCGGCGCCATCTGCGAAACGGCCGGTCAGTTTGCCTATATCTATGCCATCGCGGACACATCGCACCTTGCGATGTCCGCGCCGATCATCAGCTCCTACTGCGCGGCCAGTGTGCTGTGGAGCCGCCTCTTCCTGAAGGAAAAGCTCTCGTGGAAGCACTACGCGATGATCCTGCTCGTCGTCATCGGCATCGCCGTGATGGGCGTGTTCGATATTTGATTTTTATGCGCAAAAAAGGATCGTTCCCGCCAAGGCGGGAACGATCCTTTTTCCTTTTCAAGCCTTCTTGATGGGGTGGCGGATGACCGTCTTCCGTTTTTCCGCCGCGACGCGGCGCGGGTCGGAGAGATAGATCTCGTGGTGCAGGCGGACGTCGTTCAGGTCGTTTTCATACCCGTTTTCGCGCAGAAATGCGTCCATCTTCGCAACGGGCTCCAGCTCATCGTCGAATGAGCCGAGGTGCAGGGTCTGCACGCAGAGCCCCTCGTCGACGGTCAGAAATTCCGCTTTCGAGCAGTCGAGCTTTTTCTTCTTTGCTGCCGCCTCCACCGCCCAGTCGAAGTCCGCTTTCGTGACGAAATCCGGCAGGCGCAGGACAGAGATCCAGCGAAAATCCGATTTTCGCCCATAGTCGACCGTCTCCGTGTCCGGCATCTGCCAGAAGCCCTCGAGCGGCGGCACGACATAGTCGAAAAAGCCTTCGATCTCGTGTCCCGCGCGCTTGCTCATCTTGAGCGTGTAGGCCACGGCGTAAAGTACACCGATGGCGCGCTGATACGCGCCATTTTCCTCGTTTGGGTCACCCCGCCCGCGCACGGCGATATAGTTTGCGCGCGGCACGGTCACGATCTCCGGCTTTGCCTTCGGCAGGTAAAATTCCCTGTATTCTTTCTTGAAGTCAAAGGACATGGTCCTCTCCTTTTTCAGTCCAGTGGGATGTCCAGCACGTTCACACCGCGCTTGAAGGCGTATTCGATCGTCGAACGCGTCCCGCCGCGCGCGCCGTCGTTCACGGCGATCAGCAGGCTCGCATGGTCGACCATGTAGCGGTTGCGCCGCTGCATGCAGCCCGGCGTGTAGCTCTGCTGTACCATGGTCTCATAGTCGCAGCGAGATAAAATGTCGCGGTAGCGGGATTTTTGCGCTTCGCCCCAGCCGTCCGCCTGCGAGGGACACGGGATGGCCGCCTCGAGCGTGATGTGCGGGTATGTGCTTTTCAGCGCCAGTACGGTTTCGGCAAAGTAGAGGTCACAGCCCTCGGCCATACCGCAGATGAAATGTTCCATCCCCTCGTGGATGGCGCTCTCCACCGCGGCGCGCAGCTTCGCCTTGAGGGCGATACAGCGAAGGTCGCTTTCATCTTCTCCCCACGGCAGCTTCCCCGGCCGATGGCCGGTGAATGCGCAGGAACAGGGTCTCCCCCGCATGGACATCGCCTCCTCTCTTTTTGCCATTATAGAACATTCGTTCGTCTTTGTAAAGCATTTTCCCTCTTGACAAACTGAAAATTTGTCGTATACTCAAACTATCAACTGAATCACTTGTCTTCGAGGCGGGGTGAAACTCCCCACCGGCGGTTACAGTCCGCAAGCGGTATTTTTTTATCGCACGAACCGGTGAAATTCCGGTACCGACGGTCACAGTCCGGATGAGAGAAGATGTGCTGCGCGCGATCTACCACGCAATTTTCACGCTCTTTTGCGTCATGCACCTTGGAAGACTTGTTCTTTCAGGGGAAATGACAAAAAGGAGTGTATTTTTATGTCCGAACCCAATGTAAACGCCATCCCCACCACCCGCGCAACTCACCACAGCCGTACCCACAAGCTGACGGTGACCGCCATGCTCTCGACCGTCGCATTTTTGCTGATGTTCATCGAGTTCCCGATCCCCGCGCTCATCCCCGCGTTCGTCAAGCTCGATATCTCTGACCTTCCAGAGCTTCTGGCGGCGTTCTCGCTCGGCCCCATCTACGGCGTGATCGTCACGCTGCTCAAGAACGTGCTGTTCTCCGTGCTGCACGGCACGTCGTCCGCGTATGTCGGCGAGCTTTTCAACTTCATCATGGGCAGCGTGTTTTCCTTCACCGCGGGCTTCATCTATCAGAAGAAAAAGTCCCGCAAGAGCGCGCTTATCGGCGCTCTCGCCGGCGCGCTGCTGATGGCGGTGCTGTCTGTGCCCCTCAACTACTTTGTGGTCTACCCCGCCTACGTTGTGTGCTATCACCTGCCGCTTGAAGCCATCATCGGCATGTATCAGGCCATCCGTCCCTCGACCAACGGCCTTCTTGAGTGCCTGATGGTCTTCAATATGCCGTTCACCTTTGTCAAGGGCATGATCGATGTGGCGCTGTGCTTCCTCATCTACAAGCCGCTCTCCCCGCTGCTGCACAAATAATATCAGAAAGGAGCTGCACGTCCATGGCGCTCGACTGGGGCATTCTGCACTGGATTCAAAACACGATTGCCTGCCCGTTTCTGGACGCTGTGGTGCCAAAGCTCACGATGCTCGGCAATGCCGGCATCATCTGGATCATCGCAGGTGTTCTCCTGCTGTGCACGAAAAAATACCGCCGTCAGGGCGCGCTCGTGCTGGTGGGGCTGCTCGCGGGACTTCTCGTCGGAAATGTTGCGCTCAAGCATCTTGTCGCGCGCTCGCGGCCCTGCTGGCTCGATCCCTCCGTGCAGCTTTTGATCGCCACGCCGACGGACTACTCGTTCCCCTCGGGACACACGCTGTCCTCGACGATCGCCGCAACGATTTTGGCAAAGACCGACAGGCGCTTCGGCTATGCCGCCATTCCGCTCGCGGTGCTCATCGCCCTGTCGCGGCTGTACCTGTACGTCCACTTCCCGAGCGACGTGTTTGCCGCAGCGCTGCTGGGTCTTCTGATCGGCGAGCTGACGTTCCGCTATGGCGGAAAGCTACTCGACAAAATTTCCCGCAGGCAAAAGCAATAAAGAAACCCCGCACACCGTTCACAAAACGGTGTGCGGGGTCTTTACATTTTGGGCATTTATACCTTTTTCGCCGCAAGGAACAAATTCGGCGGCGCGGGAAAGAGATTCTCCCGCTCCAGCACCGCGAACCCCGCGTCGGTGACCGACCGTTCGAGCGAGCGCATCGTGTCAAATGCAACGTAGGGGCGTTTGCCGGTCTTGTATTCGAACCACTTGCGCACTCGCTCGCGCGTGAGCCCCTCTCCCAGACAGTCCGATACCAGCAGCAGCGTTCCCTGCGGCTTCAAGAGCGCGCGGATGTGCGCAAGCGCCGCGCTCCGATCTTCGATGTAGAGCAGCACATTGCAGGCCAGCACCGCATTGAAAGATCCCTCTGCAAGGCAGCCGTCGAACAGGTCCGTCTGCGTGACGGTCACGTTCTCCACGCCCTGCGCTTTGACTTTTTCCTGCGCGCGGCGCACCATTTCACCGGATACGTCGATCGCGCGCACAGACTGCACCGAGGGCGCGACCGCAAACGTCACGATCCCCGTCCCGCAGGCAAAGTCCAGCACGGTATCCGTCGGCTTGAGATATTTTTTGAAACACGCGGCTGTCTTTTCATAGGCCTCCGCGTAGTGGGTGCCGACCTGAGCGTCGTAATTCTGCGCACGGCCGTCCCAAAACTCGCTCACCGTCGGCATACCGTTTTCCTCTCTCTTTTTTCTCTTTTCGATCAGGCGTTTTGCTTTCCGCCCTTGAACACCATGTGAACGCCGTCGCTGCTGGTGAGATACGCCATCGGCCCGTAGGCCTTGATGCCGAACTCCAGCACGTCGCCCACATGGACCTTGTCCTTCACGGCCTCGACGTCAAGGATCGTGTGGTCAGACGACGCGCCGATGACCTCGATGCCCTCCATGCGCGGGATGAGGTCAAAGCAGTTGCCGTAGTCCACGCGGCCCATCGCGACAAGCGCACGGCGGCGGATGCCGCGATCCTCGTAGTGGCCGACCTCGCCGAAGGCGTTCACGCCCAACTCGCCGACCGGAAAGCTCGGCTTGTCGCGGCACTCGATGACCTCAGCCTTGATCGTCATGACGCCCGTTTCCAAAAAGTCGGGAGCGAAGTTGTCCGTCTCGCCGCGAAGCCCGATGTCGCCAAGGCGCAGCAGGTTGATGCGGTAGGGCATCGTGCCGTTCATCGCCATGTAGGCGGATGTCGACGCGCCGCCGCTGATGTAGTCAAGCTTGCGGCCGATCTCGCGCTCAATGTCGGACGCGAGGCTGACAAGGCCCTGCATGTTGCGCTTGGTCGGCAAAACAGAGCCGTAGCAGCTCAGATTCACGCCCACACCCGCAAGGCGCAGGTTCTTGAGCTCATGCTCGATCTCGAGCGCGGCATCAAGCGCATCCTCCTCGTTCCAAAAGCCTTCGCGCAGGTCGCCGAGATCCATCATCAGGATGACCTCGTGCACCTTGCCCTGCTTTTTGGCCTCTTCGTTCAGCGAACGCAGCACGATAATATCACTCTGCAGGCTGATGTCACACAGCTCCACCACGTCGGGGAGCTCGGAGAGCATCGGGATACGAATGAGCATCAGCGGCTTTTTGCAGATACCCGCCTCGCGGATCGCGCGCATCTGGCTGATGCGGGACGTGGCGATGAACTTCACGCCGCTCTCTTCATAAACGCGCACGATCTCCGGCAGCGACGACACAGCCTTGACGACGCCCGCGACCTCGATGAGCGAATCATGGCAGCGCTCTACGAGCGCTGCCAGATTCGCTGCCAATTTATCGAGATCGAATTCCACACAGGGATATTGATTCCGATTCATTGTCATGATTTTTAATTCCTTTAGGTAGGGACCTTTCTGTTGGGTCGCTAACTGATTTACTGCGCGACTTTCTTGCTCTTCTTGAAGGGCTTGCCCGCAAGATCCTTGAGCGTCCAGCCGATCAGCACGCACAGCCAGTTGATGATGGGCATCAGCCAGTTGAAGATGGCCCAGGGACCGTAACCGCCGGCGCCCCAAGGAGCGATGTTCAGGGTGTCCTTAATGAACACACCGCAGGTGTTCCAGGGGATCAGAGCGGAGGTAACGGTACCGGCGCTCTCGAGCGAAGAAGACAGAACTGCCGGGTGCACGCCCATCTTGTGATACTCCTCGGCATACATACGGCCGGGAACCACGATGGAGATGTACTGCTCGGGCATGGTGGCGTTGGAGAGAACGCAGGTCACTTCGGTCAGGCCAACGAGAGCCGCAGGGCCCTTGGCAAACTTCTTGAGGGCGTTGACGATGACCTCGAGCTGGTGGGTCTCCTCCATGATACCGCCGAACATCATGGCGATGATCGTCATGGAGACGGAGGACATCATACCCATGATACCGCCGCTTTCCAGGAGTCTTGTCATGGTGTAGCTCGTTTCGGGAGAAAGACTGGCTTCGAACATGGCGAGCGCTTCGTCGGAGAAGTAGTAGCCGTTCTTACCATAATCGAAGATGGTTCCGAGCGTGCAGGCACCGGGCTGGAAGATGAGGCCCAGGATGACACCGGCAACAATGCCGAGGGTGATGCCGGGGATCGCGGGAACCTTCAGGGCAACTGCCACGATAACGACGACCGGAGGCAGGAGCAGCAACGGGTTGATGTTGAAGATACCGCCCTCCGCGGCGTTCAGCGCGTTGGAGAACTCGATCACGCGGGACATATCCGCATCGCCGCCGTGATACTGCATCACACCGAGAACGCCGAAGAAGATCAGGGTGATGGCGTAGGTGATGCCGGTGGGCAGGATCATGGACTTGACGTGGGTGATAACGTCCGTACCGGCCATGGCGGGAGCGAGGTTCGTCGTATCGGACAGCGGGCTCATCTTATCGCCGAAGTAGGCGCCGGAGAGGACCGCGCCGGCGGTCATGCCGGGGCTCATGCCAAGGCCGAAGCCAATGCCCATCAGGGCAACGCCCATCGTGCCCATCGTGCCCCAGGACGTACCGGTGGCAAGAGAGGTGATGGAGCAAATGAGAACGCACGCGATGAAGAAGATCGCGGGCTTGAGGACTTTCAGGCCGTAATAGATCATCGTAGGCACAACGCCCGCGTTGATCCACACGCCGATCAGGATACCGACGATGATCAGGATGCAGATGGACTGTAACGCTTTGTAGATGCCGTCCATCATGGACTTTTCAACTTCATCCCACTTGTAGCCGAGATGCAGTGCCATGATTGCGGCAGCCATTACGCCGACAAACATAGGGACGTGCGGGTCAACACCGAAGATGATGATACCGACCGCGAGTGCCGCGATCAGGATCGCCAGCGTCAACAGGGCTTCCCACAGTTTGGGCATTCTTTTTTCCTTACTCATAGTGTTACCAACCTTTCGAAATTTTGGGGGTCGCTTCGCTATTTGTATGGATATCTATGCATTCATTTTAGCATGATTCCATAGCGATAGCAAGTGTTTTTGAATGGTGAACGCAGTTTTACGGTAATGCTCTTTCCTTCTTCAATTCTCGTGGTATCTACCGATGCAGGTTTTGGATCGCACTCCTCCTTTTGGATTTTACACTGGCACAACACAAGGGGTGAAATGCTGCATGTAAAATGCAGAAAATACCTCTCTCCCCGGCCCGCCGATCCCCCATCGGCAGGCCGGGGATGAGGTCATGTATACTTCCGGCATGGCACGGGAAGGGAACCCGTGCCGCCGGCCTCGCAGGCAAGAAACGCGAGGTAGTATCCGAGATAATTACCAGCCGAGCTTGGTCATGGCCTCATCAACAGCCTTGATGACAATGTCGATCTCCTCTTCATTGACGATCAGCGGCGGGACAAAGCGCAGGACATTGCCGTTGGTGTTGTTGATCAGGACGTTGCTGTCCTTGAAGCACAGGTCGACGACGGGCTGGCCGGAGGGCTTGTTGAGCTGGATGCCGTCGATCAGGCCGAGGCCGCGGATCTCGTTGACCGTCTCGGGATGGTTCTTCTCGATGATCTCGTGGGCCTGCTTGCGGAAATACTCGCCCATCTTGCGGGAGTTCTCGATGACGCCGTCGTTGATCATCACGTCGAGCGTGGTGGCAGCGAGTGCGCAGGCGAGAGGACCGCCGGCGAAGGTGGAGCCGTGGGTGCCGGGCGTCAGGGTCTTGGCAGCCTCGCCGCGGGCGCAGACAGCGCCGATGGGCACGCCGGAGCCGAGAGCCTTGGCCATGGAGCAGGTATCGGGCTCAACGCCGTAGTTCTGATGCGCGAAGAGCTTGCCGGTACGGCCGGAGCCGACCTGAACCTCGTCGAACATGAGGAGGATGCCCTTCTCGTCGCACAGGTCACGCAGGCCCTGCAGGAATTCCTGGGAAGCGGGACGCACGCCGCCCTCGCCCTGGACAGGCTCGGTCAGGATGGCGCAGACGTACTCGTCCATGATGTCCTTGACGGACTGGAGGTTGTTGAACTCAGCATAGCGGAAGCCGGAGGGCAGGGGCTCGAAGTAGCGGTGCACCGCATACTGGCCGGTGGCCGTGCAGGTCGCGAGGGTGCGGCCGTGGAAGGAGTTCTTCATCGTGATGACGACGAAGCGCTCGGGATGGCCGTGATCCTTGGCGTACTTGCGGGCGAGCTTGATCTGGCCTTCGTTGGCCTCAGCGCCGGAGTTGGCGAACAGCACCTTGTCGAAGCAGCTGTTCTCGACGATGAGCTTCGCGGTCTGGACGGCGGGCTCATTGTAGAAGTAGTTGGAGCAGTGCAGGATCGTGTGGGCGCGCTCTTCAAGGCACTTCACGATCGCGGGATGGCAGTGACCGAGACCGTTGACAGCGATACCGCCGATGAAGTCGAGGTACTTGTTGCCGTCCTTATCGAAGACGTAAGCGCCTTCGCCGCGCTCGATGGAAAGGGGCATACGGACGTGGTTGCCATAGAGGTACTTGTCGCCGTTCTCGATGACTTCGGCGTTGGTCTTGAACTTTTCGATCATTATTATGTCCTCCTATAATAAAAGTTGGGTGTATGTTTTACCATTTGATGCCGACGCTCGGCTGTGCGGTGCCGATCGTCGTGCCGGTGCCCTCGTTCGTGAAGGCCTCGTAGAGCACGGAGTGCGGCTTGCGGCCGTCGATGATGTTGACGCTCGTCACGCCCTCTTCGATGGCCTGCACGCAGCAGTCGACCTTCGGGATCATGCCGCCGGCGATCGTGCCCTTGTCCTTGAGCGCCTTGACATCCTCGATGTTCAGATAGCTGATGACGTCGCGGATCTTGATGTCGTTGCACAGGCCCTCGATATCGGTGAGGATCACGAGCTTTTCAGCGCCCAGCGCGGAAGCGAGCTTGCCCGCGGCGGTATCGCCGTTGATGTTGAAAGTGTGGCCCTGACCGTCGGTGCCAACGGGGGCGATGACGGGGATGTAACCCGCGTCGAGCATGGCGAAGATGGGCTTGGGATCGACATAGTCGATGTCGCCCACGTAGCCGTGGACCTCGTCACGCTGGTGGCAGTGATAGATGTCACCGCTGACGCCGGAAAGGCCGACCGCCTTGCCGCCGAGCTTGTTGATAAAGCCGACGAGCTCGGTGTTCACCTGGCCGACGAGCACCATCTCGACAACACGCATGATGTCGGCGGAGGTGTAGCGCAGGCCCTCGATGAACTCGACGGGGATGTCGAGCTTTTCGAGCATCTTGTTGATGCCGGGGCCGCCGCCGTGGCTGAGCACGGGCTTCATGCCGAGGAGCTTGAGCAGCACCACGTCGTGCATGACGGCGTCCTTGAGTTCTTCGTTGATCATGGCGTTGCCGCCGTACTTGATGACGATGATCTTACCCTGATACTTCTGAAGGTAAGGCATTGCCTCCATCAGAGTTTCGACCTTGTTTGCGATATCGCTCATGGTGGAGCCTCCTTCAAAAATTAGGTGCGGTAGTCGCCGTTGATCTTGACGTAATCGTAAGTGAGGTCACAGCCCCAGGCCTTGGCCTCGCCGTCGCCCTGATAGAAGCGGACGATGACGGTAATGTCATGCTCGGTGAGAACCTTCTTGGCGAGCTCTTCGCTGAAGTCCGCGCCGAAGCCGTCCTTCATGACCTGCACTTCGCCGGCAGCGCTCTTGATGATGCAGTCGGCACGGGTCGGGTCAACGTCAGCGCCCGAGTAACCGGCAGCGGCCATGATGCGGCCCCAGTTGGCGTCGCGGCCGAAGACGGCAGCCTTGAAGAGCATGGAGCCCGCGATGGACTTGGCGACCAGGCGCGCGTCGTGCTCGGTGGGCAGGCCGTAGGCCTCGACCTCGATGAGGTGGGTCGCGCCTTCACCGTCGGAAGCGACGCGGCGGGCCATATCGGTGCAGATGGCGAGCACGAGGTCGGCCATCGCCTTCTTGTCTTCTTCGGTCTTGATCTCAACGCCGGAAGCGCCGTTGGCGAGCAGGAAGATCGAGTCGTTCGTGGAGGTGTCGCCGTCGACGGTGCACATGTTGAAGCTCTTATCCACAGCCGCGGAGAGCATCTTCTGCAGGTCTGCGGGATCCGCCTTGGCGTCGGTCGTCACGTAGACGAGCATCGTCGCCATATTGGGGTGGATCATGCCAGAGCCCTTGGCCATCGCGCCGATCTTCACGGTGCCGGTGGAGAGCTGCAGCTCATAGGCGCACTCCTTGCGGACGGTATCGGTGGTCATGATGGCGTAGGCAGCCTCGGAGCCGTTCTCCTTGGCAAGCTTTGCGGGAATGATCTCGCGGATGCCCTGAAGCACCTTGTCGACCGGAAGTCTCTGGCCGATGACGCCGGTGGAGCAGACGAACACTTCGTCCTCGCCGAGGCCGAGCAGCTTTTCCGCCTCGCGCTCAACGGTGCGGGCGTCTTCGATGCCCTGCTTGCCGGTGGCGGCGTTGGCATTGCCGGAATTGATGACGACGGCGCGGGCCTTGCCCTTTTTCAGGATCTCGCGGTCAAGGATGACCGGAGCTGCGCAGAACTTGTTCGTGGTGAAGCAGGCCGCGCAGGAGCAGGGCAGGTCGGAGTAGAGAACAGCGACGTCGGGCTTCTTGTTCTCGCGCTTTTTGATGGCGGTGTAGACCGCGCCGGCGGTGAAGCCCTGCGGCGTGGTAACGCCGCCCTCGATCTTTTTCAGATTGGACATGTGGGGGGATCTCCTCTCTTAACGTTAGTTTAACAGCATTCTTGCCTAAATCGGGTCGAAACTCGTCGAACCGAAAATTACGGATACATCGGGGGCATCATGAGGCCGGTGGTCTCGGGCAGACCCATGATGAGGTTCATGTTCTGGATGGCCTGGCCGGCTGCGCCCTTGCCGATGTTGTCGATCACGGAGGAGACGATCAGGCGGTGGGTACGCGCGTCGAAGGTCGGGGTCATCTCGCAGAAGTTCGTGCCGTAGACCCACTTGGTCTGAACGGGCAGGCTCGCCGGGAAGACCTTGACGAAGGGCTCATCCTTGTAGAAGTCCTTGTAGAGCTCGTAAACTTCCTCGTTGGTGAAGTCTCTGTCGCAGGTAGCGTAGATGGTGACCTCGATACCACGGACCTGGGGCAGGAGGTGCGGCTGGAAGTTGATGTACTGCCAGGTCTCGGGCTTCATCAGATCCTTGCCGGTGATGTAGGCAATGTTCTGCTCGATCTCGGGCGTGTGGCGGTGGCCACCGCCGAGGGCGTAAGCGCAGAAGTTGTTCTCCGCCTCAGTGAGGAGCTTGTTGAGGGCGGGACGGCGGCCTGCGCCGGTGTAGCCGCTCTTGGCGTCGATGACGATGGTGTTGTCAACGATGTGACCGGCCTTGAGCATGGGCTGGAGGCCGAGGGTGGAAGCAGTGGGATAGCAGCCGGGGTTGGCGATGAGCTTCTTGCCCTTGGCAAGGTCGCGCATGACCTCAGGGATGCAGTAAACAGCGTCGTGGGTCATCTTGGCGTCGGGGTGCTTCTGGCCGTACCACTTCTCCCAGACGTCGACATCGCGGAAGCGGATGTCAGCGCCGATATCGATGATGGCGCAGTCCTCAGCGAGCACGATCTCCGCCCACTTGGCCACGTCGCCAGAGGGGACCTGGATCATGATAACATCGCTCTTCTTCGCGGTCTCGCGGACGTTCTCCTCCGTGAGGTCCATGATGACCTGATCATAGAAGCCGCGCAGAGCGGGATGATGCGTAGAGATGGCATCGCCGACACCGTAGGTATCGAGCACGTTGACAAGCTCTCCCTCGTGGTGGTTGACCATCATGCGGAGCACTTCGCCGCAAACATAACCGGTAGCACCGATGCAGGAATAATGGATCATGTCTGTTTTCCTCCTTGTTGATTCGACATTTTGTCTGACAATTTTGTACTGCTTGGAAAATCCCGTGTGTAGGCATTGAATTTTCTTTGTTGATATTGTATAATCCAAAAGCAGTTTTGAAAAGCGAATATATTTTTATATGCGCATTCCAAAATGGAATCTTTGAGGTATTGTTGATTATTGAGGGCATTTATAATGAGTATTCGTAAATATATTGCCTATCTCCGCACTGTGGAGACCGGCAGCATCACTCAGGCGGCGAACGAATTGGGCTATACACAGTCCGCCGTGAGCAAGATGATCTCCGATCTTGAGCAGGACTGGCAGGTCAAGCTCTTAACGCGCAACCACTCCGGCATCGAGATCTCCTCCGACGGCATAGTGCTCCTGCCCACGATCCGCGAGATCGTCAAGGACTATGAGGACCTCAACTTTGCCGTGTCCGAGCTGCATGGCGTGCAGTCCGGCACGCTGCGCCTCGGGTGCTTTACAAGCCTTGCCATCAGCCTGCTGCCGGAAATTCTGAAGGACTTCCACCAGACGTACCCCAACATTCAGATCCAGCTGATGACTGGCGAGTATTATGAAATTTCCGAATGGCTGCGCCGCGGCGCGATCGACTGCGGCTTTCTTGCCATCCCCGCCTCCAACGACTTTGAGACGACGACCATCCTGCACGACACGATGGTCGCCATTCTCCCAAAGGATCACCCGATGGCGGACGCGTCCGTCTTCCCGCTCGAGCAGCTGCCGCACGAGAACTTCGTGCGCCTGATGGAGATCGAAGACTACGAATTCAACCGTCTGCTCGACCATTACAACATCCATCCCGAGGTCACCTATGACACGACGAGCGACTTCGCGCTCTTGTCCATGGTCGAGGCGGGACTTGGCATCAGCATCGTGCACAGCCTGCTCATCAAGCCCGGACGCTACCGCGTCGCCACGCTGCCGCTCAACGTCAAGCAGTCGCGCGAGATCGGCATCGCCGTGAAAAAGGGCTTTCTCCCCTCCACGATCACGCAGCTTTTCCTCCAGCACGTGGTCGACTACACCAAGGGTATGGGCGAGATCACCGTCATCCGGCACTGAGTTTTCTTGAAAAATCAGGGAAATTTTTATTTTCCAACCGGCGGTTGGAAAGGATTTTCCCCGATTCAACCACCGCGCCATTGTCAATCCTCCCCATGCCCCCTATACTGAGTCCATAACCGGTGATTCAAAGCCGCGGCTGCAGCACGGGGCAAGGAAGGACCAACATGTTACGATCGGCGATCAGGCGTTTGCACGCGATGTGCTGCCTGAATATGAGGGAAACGTCGGCGCCTGACTTCCCGTTCGACGCGGGACACCCGCTCATCGCGTTTCCAACGCTCACTTTACTATTATAATGCAGTGCAGGAGGATAGACAACTTGGAAGGATCGACAATGGGCGCGCACATTCTGCGCCGCCGTAAAGAAAAAGGACTGACACAGGAGGCGCTGGCAAACAAGCTCGGTGTGAGCAATCAGGCCGTGTCAAAGTGGGAGGGCGATGTCTGCTGCCCCGACCTGCAGCTTTTGCCGCTGCTGGCCGACACGCTGGAGCTCAGCCTCGATGAGCTCTTTGGACGCGAAAGCATGGCAAAAACCGCCCAAAAAGCGGAAGCAGACAGCCAGATTTTACCCGTCGCGGTCGAACTGCCGTGGGAGGATGACGACGCCATCCACGCCGTGCTCTTCCAGGGGCACCGGCTGCTCCAACCGAAACAGGGGAGCCTGTTCCGCCACGACAAATACGACGAGATCCGCAAAACCGTCGAGCTGCACTTTTCCGGCACGGCGCAGGATATTTACAGCGATTTTTCCGTCGTCTGCACCGATTCGACGATCTCCGGCAGCGTCAGAGCCGGTGACGGCGTGACCTGCACCGACGTTGGCGGCGACGTGACCGCGGGCGATGACGTGACCTGCGGCAATGTCGGCGGCAATGTGCAGGCGGGCGACAGTGTGCACTGCACCGGCGACGTGCAGGGCAATGTCCGCGCGAGCGACAGCGTCACCTGCGGCGACATCAGCGGCAGCGTGAGCGCCGAGCGCGTGCGCTGCACCAAAGCCGGCGGCGAAGAGCAGGAGAGCTTTACTTTCACCAAGAAGGGCAAGAGCTTTTCCTTCCCCCTCCGATAAAACCGTAAAAGCGCGGCCTTAAGAGGTCGCGCTTTTTTCCTTGTCATCGCGGCGGGTTTGTGTTACCATAACTTTGACAAAGGAAAAGGTGGGAGAAACATGGAAAATACCTTCAAGAGTTCCGTCTTCGGCGGCTTCAACCGCGATGACGTCATCCGTTATATCGAAAAAACCTCGCTCGAGAGCAAGCAGCAGATCGAAGCGCTCGAGCAGGAGAGCGATGGCCTCTGCCGCGAGAATGCAGAGCTGCGCGACAAGCTCGCCGCCGCCGAGCGTGAGCGCGACAAGTTTGCCGAGTCCTATTCGACCGCGTCCAGCGCGCAGGACGCGCTCAAAAAGGGTCTGACCGCCGCGCAGGAGACGATCTCCGAGCTGCGCGCGCAGATCGAAGAGGGCGCGCAGAAGCTCGCGAGCGCCAAGGCCGACTGCGACCGCCAGCTGAAAGCCAAAGAGGAGGTTGCCGAGCAGCGCATCGCCGAGCTGGAAGCGCAGCACGCCGAACGCCTTTCCGCCGCTGAGCAGGAGCGCAAGCGC
>ERZ779869.1650-NODE-1650-length-20116-cov-3.937491_pt1 | contig 20116 bp, 18 predicted proteins | sample MGYA00511557_ERZ779869 | MGnify/ENA primary metagenome ERZ779869 (study PRJEB29588, sample SAMEA2154620) | human gut metagenome | biome: human gut; feature: human-associated habitat; material: faeces | place: Denmark | collected 2008/2010 ... | reverse complement strand
TGCAGGGCTCTTCCATTGAACTTTCTGCTGACGGCCCGATCAAACCGCCGTACGCTGTCTATTTCCAGGGTGGGCTTACGTGGCAGCACGCAAAATTCGGTATTCTGATGAGTCTTCAGAAACTCGTCGATGCCGGTATGGTGACATTATAATGGCAAAAAATGTGGTAATTATCGGCGGCGGCGCGAGCGGACTGATGGCGGCAATTTGGGCCTCACGTCTCGGTGCCGCGGTCACCGTTCTGGAAAAGAACGATAAACCGGGCAGAAAGCTTCTTGCGACCGGAAACGGACGGTGTAATTTTACCAATCGTTATCAGGATGCATCGTGCTACCGCACGGGAAATCAGGAGCGTGCATCACGGGTTCTCGAACAGTTTACCGAACAGGACACCGAACAGTTTTTTGAACAGCTCGGCATCCGCATCCGAAGCCGTGAAGGCTGGCTTTATCCGGCCAGCGAGCAGGCCCAGTCCGTTCTTGATCTGCTGGTTTTGGAAGCCAGATTCCGAAAGGTAAAAATCAAGACACGGGAAACGGCTGTTGCAGTGGAAAAAGCCGAAAATGGTTATCTGGTGTGCACCGAAGGATGGCAGTACCCGGCTGACAGCGTCATCATCTGCTGCGGAAGCTGTGCTTCCCAGATCGCCGGTTCCGACGGAGATACACTTCGATTTGCCGATCAGCTTCAGCTCGCTTCGATTCCGTTTTCCCCGGCCCTCTGCCCGCTCCGCTGCAAAGGAAACCAGTTTTCCTCCTGGGCGGGTGTTCGGGTGCGCGCGAAGATTACGCTTCTGGTTGAAAATCAGGAGATTCTGACGGAACAGGGAGAGCTGCAGCTTACCGACTACGGTGTCTCCGGCATCCCGGTATTCCAGATTTCCCGGTTCGCTGTGCGCGCCTGCATGCAGAAAAAACGCGCTGAACTTCTCGTAGACTTCTTTCCGGAACTGACGGAATCGGAGCTTACTGCAGAACTTGTCAGACGGCAGGAAATCTGCCCGTATAAAGCGCCCAAAGAGCTTCTGATCGGTCTTCTTCCGGAAAAACTCATTCCGGTTCTGATCGGAAAGAAAAAGACTCCGGAAGAAATGGCAGGCGCTATCAAATCATATCGTTTACAGATTACCGGCCAGACCGACTTTGGAAAAGCCCAGGTGTGTGCGGGCGGCATCACGCTCGACCAGCTTACGGATTCTCTGGAATCGGTACAGCACCCTGGTATTTTCTTTGCGGGAGAAGCCCTGGACGTCGACGGCGTCTGCGGCGGCTACAATCTCCAGTGGGCCTGGTCCAGCGGAAGTGCAGCCGGAAGAGCTGCAGCAGGAGAACATGCATGATTCGGATACAGCAATTAAAGCTTCCAGTCACCCACACACAGGAGGAACTGGAACAGAAAATAAGAAAAACACTGAAAATCGGAAAACACGATCTGCAGGAAATTGAGCTCTTACGCCGCTCAATTGATGCCAGAAAGAAATCCGAATTAAAATACGTTTATCAGCTTGATGTAAAAGTAAAAGATGAGAACGCCGTACTGCGGAAAGCGAAAAATAACCAGATCGTAAAAGCGGAGAAAAAGCCATATGTGTTCCCAAAATCCGGAGAACAGACTCTTGTTCACCGGCCGGTTATTATCGGAAGCGGTCCGGCAGGGCTTTTTTGTGCCTATGTTCTCGCAAAGCATGGCTACCGTCCGCTCGTTCTGGAGCGCGGCGAATCTGCAGAACAGAGAAAGAAAAGTGTCGATGCGTTCTGGAAAACCGGCGTTCTGAACCCGGAATCGAACGTACAGTTCGGAGAGGGCGGCGCCGGTACGTTTTCGGATGGAAAATTAAACACTTCGGTGAAGGATCCATCCGGCAGAAACCGTGAGGTACTCCGGATTTTCACGGAATGCGGGGCACCGGAAGAAATTCTGTACGATCAGAAACCACACCTTGGCACCGATCAGCTCATCGGAATTGTGACAACGATGCGGAAAAAGATCGAGGCATGGGGCGGAGAAGTCCGTTTCGGAGCAAAAGTGACGGACTTTGGGATTGAAAACGGCAGACTCACTTCTGTAACCGTCAATGAAACCGAGAAGATTGCCTCGGAGACGGCAGTCCTTGCGATCGGCCACTCTGCACGCGATACCTTCTTTAAACTCTGCGAAAATAAGATCTCCATGGAAGCAAAATCCTTCGCTGTCGGCGTCCGCATTGAGCATCCGCAGAAGATGATCACGGAGGATCAGTACGGACCGGAGGCACCGGATTTTCTTGGGGCAGCACCGTATAAGCTCACCAATCAGTGTGAAAACGGAAGAGGTGTGTACTCATTCTGCATGTGTCCCGGCGGCTATGTTGTCAACGCATCCTCGGAAGCGGAACGCACCTGCGTCAACGGTATGAGTTATTCTGACCGGGAAGGTAAAAATGCGAACAGCGCTATGATTGTCACCGTAACACCGGAAGACTACCGCCCGTACCATGTAGAGGGAACGCCGGACGTACTCGATGGTGTGGCATTCCAGAGAGCGCTTGAACACGCTGCGTGGGAAGCCGGAAAAGGCAAAGTTCCGGTGCAGCTTTTTGGTGATTTCTGTGAAAACAGAGTTTCTACAGCACTTGGAGAGGTAACCCCTTCCATCTGCGGAGAATGGACTTTCGCCAATCTGCGGGAAGTTCTTCCGACGTTTATCGGAGACTCCCTTGTGGAAGGCATTCGTGCATCTGAGCGGAAAATCCACGGCTTTTCCCGTCCGGACGCCGTTCTTTCCGGCGTGGAAGCGCGTACCTCGTCACCGGTCCGCATTGTAAGAAATGAAACGCTCGAAAGTTCGTCGCTTACCGGTCTTTACCCGTGCGGAGAGGGCGCAGGCTATGCGGGAGGCATCACTTCCGCAGCCATGGACGGATTAAAAACGGCAGAGGAAATTGCAAAAAAATATATGAATTTTTCATAATTCCTATACATCTGCGGAAAGTTGTGCTAGAATGATGGGTGATTCAAACCAATGTATTCCATGAAAATTCCCGGAAGAGTGGTGGGAGGAATACATGAGAAAAAATGGATTACGAAACCTGCCGACGATGGAACAGCCATATGAAAAATGCCTGGAAAACGGCCCGGAAAGCCTTTCCGACGCGGAGCTTCTGGCTGTCATTTTACGATGTGGGGCAAGGGGAAAAACATCCCTGGAGCTCGCAAGAGAAATTCTTTCCCTTCCCGGAAAAGAGGAGAGCCTGTTAGGACTCTATCACTGTACAAGACAGGAACTTCTGCAGATCCGCGGAGTCGGGGAAGTAAAAGCGATCCAGCTCCAGTGCATCGGTGAGCTTTCCAAACGAATGGCCGCGGCCGGAGCAAGAAAAGGTCTCTGCTTTCATGATCCGGCTTCCATTGCGGATTATTACATGGAACGTCTCCGCCACGAGGATCAGGAGGTTCTTCTCTGCATGATGCTGGACACAAAAAATCAGCTTCTCGGAGAAAAGGAAATTACAAGAGGAACGGTCAATGCGACGATGATTTCGCCGCGGGAGCTTTTTCTTGCGGCACTGCAGTTCCGTGCGGTTCATATTCTGCTGGTTCACAACCATCCAAGCGGAATCCCGGAACCAAGCGGTGACGACATTACCGTGACACGGCAGATCCGGCGGGTGGGCGAAATGCTCGGCATTACCCTGCTGGATCACATTATTATCGGGGATCACTGTTATACCAGTATGCTGGAACAGGGAATCTGATCCCGAAAATCCGAGGCAGAAATGCCCAAAGGAAGGGAACAAGTTAAAGGAGCACGATGCAGATTCGAAATGTATACGGCATAGACCTTGGCACCAGTACCGTCAAAATCTATGACCTGAAGAAAGACACAATCACAAAAGAAAAAAATATGATTGCCATACGCAACCGCGAACAGGTGATTGCCGTTGGAAATTACGCATATGAAATGCACGAGAGAACGCCTTCCAATATCGAGGTAATTACCCCCATGAGCAACGGACGCATTGCGAATGTATTGATGGTAGAAGCCGTTTTGCACACGCTTCTCCACCGCTGTACGCGCCACATGGGATACCGCCCGGAGCTGTATTTTTCAGTTCCCTGCGATATGACAGAGATTGAACGGCGTTCTTATTATACGATTGCACATAAGGGAGCCTTAAAAAACTGCCGCATGTATCTTGTGGATAAACCAATCGCGGATGCGCTGGCACTTGGCATTCCGATCAACCGCACGAAGGGTTCCATGATTGTCAACATCGGAGCGCAGAGCACAGAGATTTCTGTTATCGCCAACACGAGGGTTATTTTTTCCAGAATCATCCAGGTAGGCGGAAAACAGTTCAACGAATCGATATGCAATCTGAACCGCCGCAAAAACAATTTCCAGATTGGCTCCAAAACAGCCAAACGTGTCAAGATTGCGCTGGCGGATCTTGGAACAGACAAAAAAGAGGCGCGGAAGGTGCGCGGCGTAGATGGTGCATCCGGTCTTCCAATGGAAGGGATCATTACTTCTTCCCTCGTAAACGAAGCACTCCTTTCCGGTGTTAATGAGATCGGCCAGGAAATCAAGCATGCGCTGGAGCGTACACCGCCGCAGATCCACGATCATATCCAGAAAGAGGGTATTTACATCACCGGCGGAAGCACAAGGATTCCGAACATTGACCGCTATCTTTCGAGACAGCTCGGCTGTCCGGTGCAGCTTTCCCAGTATTATGACCTCTGTACCATCTGTGGGCTCAAGGAACTGATCACGCACGATGCGCTGCATCGCTGGGCTTACACGGTAAATAAAAAGAAGTAAATCTATCAAAAAGGACCCGCTATGAATAAGAAGAAAAAATTTCAGCTAAAAAGCAAACATTTACTTTTCATCATGACGTTCCTGTGTCTCTCCGGCATTTTAGGCAGTGCAGCAGACAAAATGCCGGTCACGCCGATCCGGGAAGCCGCAGGCTTTGTGATCATCCCGTTTCAGAACGGAATTAACCAGATCGGTGCGTATTTGACAGACTGTCTGACCGGTTTCCAGAACGTCAAAAAACTGTCTGCCGAGAAAGAGGAGCTTGAACAGAAGGTCACGGATCTGACTGAGGAAAACAATCAGCTTGTACAGGATCAGCAGGAGCTGCAGCGTCTTCAGGAGCTGTATCAGCTGGACCAGTCCTACTCGGAATATGAAAAAGTAGCAGCACAGGTCATCTCAAAGGATCCGGGCAACTGGTATGATACCTTTGTCATCAACAAAGGATCAAATGACGGGATTCAGAAAGATATGAACGTTATTGCAGACGGCGGCCTTGTTGGACTTGTTGAGGAGGTAAGTTCCAATTCCGCTACTGTCCGCTCTATCATTGATGACTCCAGTTCCGTGAGCGCCATGACAGCATCTACCTCGGATACGTGTATTGTATCGGGTGATCTGCGCCTGATCAGCGACGGAAAGCTTGCCTTTTCCCAGCTGAATACAACCGACACGGTAGCTGAGGGCGAAAAGATTGTGACATCGAACATTAGTGATAAATACCTCCGCGGTATTCTGATCGGCTATGTCAGTGAAATCACCGAGGACTCCAATCACCTGACGAAAAAGGGATACATCATTCCTGTTGTGGATTTTCAACATATTCAGGAAGTTCTCGTGGTCAAAGAATTAAAACAGCAGGGAGGAGAGTAAATGCGCAGAAAAATCACGCTTGCCTTTCTGATTCTGGCAGCTTTCCTGTTACAGACAACTGTATTTCAGTATTTTCAGATCGCGTCCGTAACGCCGAACCTTCTTCTGATTCTGACGTCCGCCTTTGGGCTGATGCGCGGAAAAAAAGAGGGACTGATGGTCGGATTTTTCAGCGGTCTGATGATTGATCTGTTCTACGGCAGCCTGTTTGGATTTTACGCACTGCTCTACATGTATATCGGTTATCTGAACGGCTTTTTCTGCAAAGTCTTCTATGACGATGATATTAAGGTACACATTGTACTGGTCGCTGCCAGCGATCTTGTCTACAGTCTGCTGATGTATGTGCTGCAGTTCCTGCTGCGCGTGCGCCTGCACTTTTTCGATTATCTGGCGCATATTATTCTGCCGGAAATGGTATACACGGTAGTGCTCTCCATTCTGCTTTACCGGCTTTTATTTATCATCAACCGTAAACTGACCGAAAATGAAATGGAAGGACAACAGTCGCCATGGCTAAGAAGATAAGAAAATTTTTCCGCAGACTCGGTGAAAACCGCACCCTATTGCTTGGTGGGGTTTTCCTTGCTATGTTTGCCGTCCTGATCGGAAGACTTTTTATCCTGCAGGTAGTGCATGGAGAAGAGTATGCGGATAATTTTGAACTGCAAATCACAAAAACCAGAACCCTTGAGAGTACAAGAGGAAATATTTATGACCGGAACGGAAAACTGATCGCTGGAAATAAGGTTTCCTACTCCGTAACCATCGAGGATAACGGAACGTACAACACGACAAAAGAACGTATTCTCTCTCTGAACGCAGAACTCTATCGTCTCTGTAAACTGATTCGTGCAAACGGAGACTCGATTGACACCAGCACCTTCCCGATTGAAGTGGATGAGAACGGTGCGTTTGTTTTTACAGGTGAAGAGGGAACGACCCGCGACCGTTTCCGTGCAGACATTTATGGACAGAAGAAAATCGACGATATGACGGCAGAACAGAAGAGTTCCAGTGCCGAAACGCTGATGACATTTCTTGCCGGACCGGACGGCTTTGGCCTGGATGCCTATTCTGACGATGAAAAATATGCATATTCTGCCAAAGATTTTGAAGAGTATGGTCTTCCATACCAGACAGACGAATCCGGAAATGCGGTCCTTTCTCTTTCAAATCAGGAGCGTCTGGAAATTCTGGTGATCCGCTATAAGATGAAACAGACGAATTATCAGAAGTATGTCCGCGTGACAGTTGCTTCCGGCGTCAGCAGCAATACAACTGCATCGATTGCAGAGAATGAAGATGTTCTGCAGGGTGTCAGCATTTCGGAAGATTCCGAGCGTGTATATTATGACGGAAAGTATTTTTCCTCTCTGATCGGTTATACGGGCCAGGCGTCCTCAGACGAGCTGACAGAACTGAATGAAGAGCTGAAGAGCCAGGGAAAAGAAGAAACGTATTCCACGGAATCCATCGTCGGAAAATCTGGTCTGGAACAGTATATGGAGACAATCCTTCAGGGAACCGACGGATCAGAAGAGATTATCGTTAATAACGTCGGAAAAGAGCTGGAAACGGTAGAGGGATCCCTGGTTGAGCCAAAACAGGGAAATAACGTCTATCTTTCGATTGATTATGACCTGCAGATTGCGGTATATAAAATTCTGGAACAGAGAATTGCCGGCATTCTGAAACAGTATCTGAGTGATGTAAAATCCGTTGATACCTCAACACTTGCCAATACGGATGCCGTTCCGATTCCAATTTACGATGTATACAATGCACTGATCGAAAACAGCACGATTGATATTTCCCATTTCTCGGCGGCGGATGCCACGGAGCGTGAGCAGCGGATCTATGCACTGTTCCAGCAGAAGCTCCAGCAGGTGCTTGCCGAGATTACGCAGGAACTGACCGTTGAAACAGCAACCGTTTATAACGACCTCAGCGATGAAATGCAGGAATATGAGACCTTCATCGTGGATAAGCTGCTTTCCAGTACGATGGGTATTCTTTCTTCAACAGCAATTGATGAGAAAGACGCCACCTATCAGGCATGGAATGACGGAACGATTTCTCTTCGTGATTACCTGACGTATGCGGCAAGCCAGAACTGGATTGATGTCTCAGCACTGACGCAGGATGATGCCTACCTGGATTCTCAGGAGGTTTATCAGAAGCTGACGGAGGTTATTCTGGACCGTCTGGCAAACAATACAACATTTGCAAAAAAGATGTATCACTATATGTTGCTGCAGGATATGCTCGATGGCTATGATATCTGCAATCTGATGTATGATCAGAACCTTCTGACGAAAGAGGATGACGATTATGCCGCTTATGTTGCAGGAAATATGACACCGTTCCAGCTTCTGTCCGACAAAATCGCCAAACTGGAAATCACCCCGGCACAGCTTGCACTCGATCCGTGTTCCGGTTCTGCTGTCATTACGGACCCGAATACCGGTGCTATTTTAGCCTGTGTTTCCTATCCTGGCTACGACAACAACCGCCTGGCAAACCAGATGGATACCGCATACTGGGCAAAATTGAATACCGATGAATCCAGCCCGCTGTACAACAAAGCAACCCAGCAGAAGACGGCTCCTGGTTCCACCTTTAAACCGCTGATGGCGGTTGCCGGATTAAGCGAAGGCATAATTACTCCGACCAGTACCATCAACTGCAACGGTCTGTTCGGGGAAGGACTTGTCAACGAATCTGACTATGTCCACTGCCATCAGTTGAGCGGCCACGGAGATCTGAACATTGTCGGTGCCATCCAGAACTCCTGCAACGTGTTCTTCTGTACGCTTGGATATCGTCTGGGACTCGATGAGAACGGCACCTTTACACAGAAGCGCTCTCTGGAAATGATCCAGAAATATGCCGATATGTTTAAGCTGGATGAAAAGACCGGAATCGAAATTTCGGAAACCGATCCGAATGTAACCGATTCCCTTCCGATCCCTTCCTCGATTGGTCAGGGTACCAACAACTATACGACGACACAGCTTGCACGCTATGTCACAACGATTGCAAATTCCGGTACGGTTTATAATCTTTCCCTTCTGCAGAAAGCAACGGATTCGGATGGCAATGACATCGATATGGGCGCAGATTTCGGCCCGACGGTAAATTCAGAAATGGATGTTGATTCCAGCATCTGGGATCTGGTACACGAAGGCATGCGAAAAGTAATCAGCGTATCCAATGCGACCATTTTCCCGGAATCCTGGCCGGTAGAGCTTTCCGGAAAAACCGGTACCGCGCAGGAAGACCGTACACGTGCAAACCATGGACTGTTTATCGGCTTCTCTCACTATGAGAGCAGAGACGATATTGCTCTTGCCGTCCGCATTCCGTTTGGATATTCTTCTATGAACGCAGAGTTGGTAGCTAAGGATATCTTAGATTATTACTATGGCCTCTCAGACGATATTCTGTCCGGTCAGGCAAACTCCAACGGTGTTGCAAGCGTGAGAGCAGACTAAGGAATTTTTCCGGCGGAAACGAAGCCTGGGAAGAAAGCTGCAAAAGAGAAAGGATGTGTTTTTAAACAAAGGTTTGGACGCATCCTGCGGCATGAAAATGCAGAACAGTTTTCAACAAGGAGGTTCCAGATGAGTGAAGTCATTGTAATTACATCAGGAAAAGGCGGCGTCGGAAAGACGACAACCGCAGCAAATATCGGAATCGGGCTGGCACAGCTTGGAAAGAAAGTTGTGATGGTAGATACCGACATCGGTCTTCGAAACCTGGATGTCGTGCTCGGCCTTGAAAACCGGATTGTCTACAATCTTGTGGATGTTGTGGAGGGCAACTGCCGGATGAAGCAGGCGCTAATCCGCGACAAACGGTACGAGCAGCTCTACCTTCTCCCGTCTGCCCAGACGAGGGACAAGACAAGCGTAACGCCCGAGCAGATGAAAAAACTCTGCGATGAATTAAAACAGAGCTTTGATTTTGTTCTTCTTGACTGTCCGGCAGGCATTGAGCAGGGATTTGCAAATGCAGTTGCCGGTGCCAATAAGGCAATTGTTGTGACTACGCCGGAGGTTTCGGCCATCCGGGACGCGGACCGCATCATCGGCCTTCTGGAGGCGCAGGATCTGAGGGATATCTCTCTTGTCATCAATCGTATCCGGCCGGATATGGTAAAACGCGGTGAAATGATGTCGGTGGATGATGTACAGGAAATTCTTGCTGTTCCGCTGCTCGGCATTCTGCCCGATGATGAGCAGGTAGTAATCGCCACCAACCAGGGCGAAGCGATCGCTGGAAGCGGTTCCAAGGCAGGAGAAGCCTTTACGAATATCAGCCACAGGATCCTCGGGGAGAGTGTTCCCTACTTGGATCTTGACAGCAAAAAGGGATTTTTCCGCCGCGTATTCGGGCGATAGGAGGGAACTGGTATGGGTTTATTTTCAGGCAGAAAGCCGCACTCCGGCCTCGTTGCAAAAGAACGTCTGTCCAATCTTTTAATGGCAGAACGTCTGAACTGTTCTCCGGCATCGCTTCAGATGCTGAAAAATGATCTTTCTGCTGCTGCAGGAAAATACCTTACCGTTGAGGCGGATGAAATTTCCGTCACCATTACACAAACAACCCCTGTCATACTGACAGCGAAAATACCATTGAAAAGAAACGAGGAGTATCATGTTAAGACGATATAAGCTGAAAAATTATAATTTCCGGCTGGTCATTCTTCTGATTGCCATCAGCATCATTGGTGTGCTTCTGATCGGAAGTGCAGACAGTGCAGACCAGAAAAAACAGGCCATCGGAGTCGTATTGGGCGTAGTCATCATGATTATTGTCTCTTTGCTTGACTATAGCTGGCTTCTGAATTTTTACTGGGTTCTTTACATCGGAAATCTGATGATGCTTGGCGTTCTTTATCTCGGCGGTTCTACCGCAAAAAACACGTTTGGTGCGACCCGTTGGATTCAGATCGGAAGCTTTCAGTTTCAGCCGACCGAGCTGTCAAAAATCTTTCTGATCATGTTTTTTGCGATGTTTCTGATGAAGCATGAAGAAGATCTGAATACGGCGAAAACCATTTTTACCGCGATCGGGCTTCTGATTCCGCCGCTCGTTATGATTTACCGTCAGCCGGATTTGAAAAATACGATTACGGTCATGGTTCTGTTCTGCTTTATGATGTATGTGGCGGGTTTAAGCTACAAAGTTATCGCCGTTGTTCTGGTTTCCGGTTCAGCACTGGTACTTGCGCTTCTGCTTGTCATTACGCAGGTGAATTTCCAGCTTCCGGCGGCTCTTGACAAGACGATTGGTTATCAGCTTGGGCGAATTCAGGACTGGTTAAGCGATGATGCCGACAACGCCGACGGCCGTCTCCAGCAGCAGAATTCCATTACAGCCATCGGCTCCGGAAAGCTGACCGGAAAAGGACTCAACAACAATAAAGTTTCTTCCGCAAATAAGGGAAAATTCGTTTCCCAGAACCATAATGACTTTATTTTTGCAGTGGCAGGAGAGGAGCTTGGTTTCTTTGGATGCTGCGGAATCATCCTGCTCCTGTTCCTGATTCTCGTCGAATGCATCCGGACTTCCCGGAAAGCAAAAGATCTGTCAGGAACGTTGATCTGCTGCGGTATGGCAGGACTCATTGCCTTTCAGAGCTTTCTGAATATCAGTGTTGCAACCGGAATCCTGCCGAACACCGGTACACCGCTTCCGTTCGTCAGCTATGGACTGACCTCCCTTGTAACACTTTACATCGGAATGGGGCTTGTCCTGAATGTCGGACTGCAGAACCGGGATTTTGTAACCAGAAACTATGAATTACTAAGGAGGAAAACCATCAATGAACATCGGATTGATCGCGCATGATGCAAAAAAAACGCTGCTTCAGAACTTGTGTATCGCCTACCGCTCGGTACTTGCCAAGCATACTCTTTACGCAACCGGAACTTCCGGCCGTCTGGTAGAAGAGGCAACCGGACTTAACGTCCGCAAATATCTGGCTGGACACGTTGGAGGCGTTCAGCAGATGGGTTCTCAGATTGAACAGAATGATCTGGATCTTGTGATTTTCCTGCGGGATCCGGAACAGCCGAAACAGCATGAGCCGGATGTCCATCGGATTATCCGTCTCTGCGACGTACACAGCATTCCGCTTGCCACCAATCTTGCAACGGCAGAAATGCTGATCAAATCATTAGACAGAGGAGAAATGGACTGGCGTGAAATCTACCGGAGAAACGACTAATACTACAGAAAAAGAACAGAAACTGCCTGTAACGGAGAAAAACGGGACTGCTCCGGAAAAAACCGAACATATTTTAAACCGCCTGATCATCGGCGCGGGTGTCTGTGTTGCTGTTATTGCGGTTCTGATCGGTGTGAAATTGTACCGTCAGGACCGCCAGATGGACATTACAGAGCCGTTTGCGCGAAGTATGGTGCTTGCCTCCGATCCGCTTTCGGCAGAAAAACGGTTTCAGGCTGAAACGCTCTCTGCCGATCTCTGTGTCGGTGAGACGAGCGTACCGCTGAATGATATCTCGTTTTCTTCACAGGTAAAGGCCGGACTGTTTGATCTGGATCACAAAAAAGTATTGTTCGCGCAGAATATGTATGATCAGGTCTACCCGGCCAGCATCACGAAGATCATGACGGCTCTCCTTGCCATGGAATACAACCAGCCGGATACGCAGGTAACGATCACAGAAGAGGATCTTGCGCTGGAAGATGGATCCCAGATGAGTGGACTGGCCGTGGGCGATACGGTAACGATGGATCAGCTTTTCCATGCATTGTTGATTTATTCTGCCAACGATGCTGCTATGGCGATTGCCCGCCAGGTAGGCGGAAGTGTAGAGAATTTCGTTCAGATGATGAACGATAAGGCAGCTTCCCTTGCCATGACTGGTACGCATTTTGCAAACCCGCACGGTCTTCACGATGAGAATCATTACACTACTGCATATGATGTTTATCTGATGCTGTATGCTGCCTATCAGCATACGGAATTCCAGAATACGATGTCAATGTCTTCCTACACGCTGAACATGACGCATGCGGACGGTACGGCGGGAACGATCTATTTAAGCTCCACGGACAAATATCTGACCGGAGAGAAAAACGCACCGGAAAACGTGACGGTGCTCGGCGGAAAAACCGGAACGACCGATGAGGCCGGTTCCTGCCTGGCACTGGTATCCCAGAATGCATACGGAGAACCGTTTATCTCTGTCATTCTTCATGCATCAACAAAAGTGGAACTGTACGAGGACATGAACACTCTTCTTTCCAATATCAACTCCTGACGTAATCTTTTTGCAATCCCCCGGACGGCGTTTTTTCTGCCTCTCCGGGAGATTGTCGTATCCGTTTAGAAAAACAGAGCTCCTTTCCCTGCAAATTAGAAGATTTTTCAGAATTTTTTCATTTTACCATTGAAAACGTTGGTGAATTGTACTATAATTAAACCATGAACTTAAAGGTTTTTGGTGAAAATATCTTATTCTAATCTAAGGAGGAAACTGCTATGGTTCAATTAATTGTAGGCAAGAAGGGAAAAGGCAAAACAAAACAGCTGTTAGACAAAGTAAATGCAGAGGTAAAAACCGCAAACGGAAATATCGTGTATATTGACAAGAGCACAAAGCACATGTTTGAATTAAACAACAAAGTACGTCTGATTTCCGCAACCGACTATCCTCTGAAAAACAGTGATGAATTTATCGGATTTATCTGCGGTATCGTTTCTCAGGACCACGATCTCGCAAGCGTTTATCTCGACAGCTTCCTGAAAGTAGCAAAACTGGAAGGAGAGGACATCACAGATTGTGTTGAACAGCTGGAAGGCATTGGCAAGCAGTATAACATTACCTTCGTATTAAGTGTCTCCATGGATAAAGAAGAGCTTCCGGAAGGCATGCAGGATAAGATTATCGTTGCACTGTAACCGAAACTGTATTATAATAATTGCATAGCGACAAAACCAAAGGACGGCGCTTACGGCACCGTCCTTTTAGCGCATGGATTAAACAATAAAAGGAGCATACATTTTGTTTAAGCAGAAAAAGAACAGCCGCCGGCATTCGAGAATCCGTTTCCCTTTTCCGGCGTTGAATATTGGAAATATCATCTTTGGAGCCCTTTTTTTCTATATGGCAGTTTCACTTTTCTTTTACCTGACCGCCGATCATATCAAATCTTTTCAGGTTGTGCAGGGAACTTTATCCCGGAATGATACCTATACCGCATTCGCCATGCGGACAGAGAGCGTGCAGCTTTCCTCCGGCAGCGGATATGTTCAGTTCTATACCCCAAATGCATCGAAAATCAGCCGCGGAAGCGCTGTTTATGGGATTTCCGCAACAGAAAATGCCGATACCTCTGGTATTTCGGCAGATGCGGCAACGAGAACGTCGCTTCGTTCCTCGCTCGCACGTTTTTCTTCTGATTATGATTCCAGTTCCTTTTCCGGCATTTATCAGCTGAAAACAGAACTTTCCGCAAAGCTGCTTGCCGCTGCCGCTGAAAACGGAGATTCCTCATCACAGACGATATTTTATGCAGATCAGGACGGTGTTGTCGTCTACGGCAGTGATGGATATGAAAGCTATACGGAGGACAGCCTTACGCCGGAGCTTTTCTCTACGAAAGCCTCTGTGGTTTCCTTTGATTCCGGCGCGCAGACGGAGCCTGGAAATGCGGTATACCGTCTGGTGACAGATGAGCAGTGGGAAATTGCCGTTCCGGTGACGAATAAGCAGGTCGTTACACTTTCCAATTTCAGTACGATAAAAGTTAAATTTCTGAAAGACGGAAAAACACAGACGGGAACACTGAATCTAAAGTCCATTAACGATCAGAACTATGCTGTCATTTCGTTTACAAGCGGGATGATCCGTTATGCGGAAGACCGTTTTCTTTCAGTAGAGCTGGTCACAAACACTGGAAGCGGACTGAAAATTCCAAATACTGCCATCACGGAAAAAGATTTCTATAAAATCCCGGCGCAGATGCTCGTACAGGGCGGAGACAGCAATTCTTCCGGTTTCCTGCGGGAAAAGACCGATAAAAAAGGAAATGTCATGCTGGATGATAACGGACAGCCGGTGACAGAATTTGTAAACGCCACGATCTATGAGCAGGTCAATGATGAAAATGATAATCCGGTCGAATATTACGTCGACATGGCCGCTTTTAATGATGGAGATATCCTTCGTGCACAGGATTCCGCCACAACGTATCAGATTGGAGAAATGGTTCCGCTGCAGGGTGTTTACTGCATCAACAAAGGATATGCTGTATTCCGCAAAATTCAGATCATCGATCAGAATGCGGAGTATTCTATCATAAAAAAACAAACGCAATACGGCATTTCGCAGTATGATTATATTGTGGAAAATGCATCCACCGTCAGTGAAGAAGATATTGTGCATTAAATACTGGAGGTTAGAAAGATATGCTGAAAGAGAACTATGAAGAAGTCCAGAAGAAAATCACAGAAGCCTGCAAAAGAGCCGGACGGAACCGGGAGGAAGTTACCCTGATTGCGGTCAGCAAGACAAAACCGGTCGAAATGCTTTCCGAAATCTATGATCTTGGCGAACGCAATTTCGGTGAAAACAAAGTGCAGGAGCTGACAGAAAAAGAGGAAGTGCTGCCAAAGGATATCCACTGGCACATGATCGGTCATCTGCAGCGGAATAAAGTAAAATACATTGCAGGAAAAGTTGCCCTGATTCATTCTGTCGATTCTCTTCGTCTGGCAAAAACGATCAGTGAGGAAGCGGTAAAGCACAACTGCGAAATCCCGATCCTGATCGAGGTAAACGTTGCCGGCGAGGAAAGCAAGTTTGGTGTCTCCGTAGAGGAAACCCTTCCATTGATTGAAGAAATCGCAAAACTTCCGGCAATTCATGTGGAGGGACTTATGACCATTGCACCGTATGTGGAAGATCCAGAAGAAAATCGTCCGGTTTTTCGCAAATTAAAGGAATTAAGTGTTGACATTGCCGCCAAAAACATTAATAATGTACGTATGGCCATTTTGAGCATGGGCATGACCGGCGATTACGAAGTAGCAGTAGAAGAAGGCGCCACTTTAGTACGGGTTGGAACCGGAATCTTTGGCGAACGGGATTACAGTAAAAGATAACAGGAAGCCTTTCCAAGAAGAGTGACCCTGCGCATTCTGCACGGCTGTCTGGCCAAATGCCACAGGACTAAAAATAGGAGAGTATAAGAATGAGTGTTTTAGACAAATTTCTGGATGCCATCCGGCTGAACGACGATTACGAGGAAGAGGATGCTGATTCGGATAGCTTCTTCGATGAAGAAGACGATGATATAGAAGAAAAACCAAAGAAACGTTTCTTCCGTAAACTGGAGAACGAGGATGAGGACGAAGAGGAAGAGCCGCAGGCGAAATTGGTTCACACTGCACCGCGTAAACAGCCGGCGCCAAAGACCACCGCTTCAAGCCAGGCTGCTGCTGCACGAGCTCCAAAGCCAGCTGCTCCGGTTTCCCCGAAAGTTACTCCAATGAGAAAGAAAGCAGGTGCATTAAATATGGAAGTATGCGTCATCAAACCGGCTTCCATGGAGGATACCCGTGAAATCGCGGATACGCTTCTGGCCGGATGTACCGTTGTCCTTAACTTAGAAGGCATTGATGTGGATATTGCCCAGAGAATCATTGATTTCTGCTGTGGTGCATGCTACTGCATGAGCGGAAGTCTGCAGAAAGTTTCCAGCTATATTTTCATCCTGACACCGTCCAGTGTAGAAATTTCCGGCGACATCCAGGATATCTTAAGCGGAGCTTTTGATCTTCCAAATATCCGTACCGATTATTAAAGAAAATTATCTTTGCAGTAAATTAAAATGGATCCACTGGATCAATTATTGATTTACTTAGTAACAAAGGAAAAGCATCAGATGCAGGATTCTGATGCTTTTTTCATGAAAGAACATACAGGAGGCATAAATTATGAAAACACTTACCGTTAAAAGAGAAGGCACATCTACTGAATTTTCTTATGAAATTGTCTGGGACGGCAGCTACGAACGCCTCGCCGGTTGTGTGGAGAACTTAAAACTCCCTGCAAAAAAGGCCTGCATTGTCACAGACAGCACGGTTTCAGAACTGTATCTGGAAGAGGTAAAAAATGTACTGTCCCCGCTGTTTGAGACCGTAACCGCATTTGTTTTCCCGGCTGGTGAAGCAAGCAAAAATCTGGATACCGTCAAAGATCTGTACACGCATCTGATTGAAAACCACTTTGAGAGAAAAGACATTTTATTCGCACTCGGCGGCGGTGTCGTTGGGGATCTGACCGGCTATGCGGCGGCAACGTATCTGCGCGGCATTGATTTCATCCAGCTTCCGACGACACTGCTTGCACAGGTAGATTCCAGCGTCGGAGGAAAAACGGGCGTCGATTTCGACCAGTACAAAAATATGGTCGGTGCATTCCATCATCCACGTCTTGTCTATATGAATATGGCAACCTTAAAATCCCTGAACGGCGATCAGTTTGCCTGCGGTATGGGAGAAGTCCTGAAAACAGGTCTGATCCGCGATGAAAAATTCTACATCTGGACCATCAATCACATGTCTGAGATCGAAGAGCGGATTGAGCCGGTATTAACGAAAATGATTCAGAAATGCTGCGATATCAAACGCCAGGTTGTAGAAAATGACCCAACAGAACAGGGAGAGCGTGCCGTTTTAAATCTTGGCCATACGATCGGTCATGCCATTGAAAAGCTCAAAAACTTCGAACTGCTCCATGGCCAGTGCGTTGCACTTGGAACCGTTGCTGCTGCCTATATTTCCTACAAGAGAAGTTATCTCTCCGATGAAGAGTTTTACGAGATTCGTGATATGAACGTCGGTTTCTATCTGCCAATCACCGTGGACGGCCTGAAATCGGAAGATATTCTGGCTGCAACAAAATCGGACAAGAAAATGGAACAGGGTACAATCAAATTCATCCTTCTGGAGTCTGTCGGCCATGCTGTGGTGGACCGCACGGTTACAGATGAAGAAATGCTGGAAGCTATCAATTCTATTAATGGAGATCTGATCGATGAAGAGTAAAAAACTTTCTCCGCTGGCCGTTTATCTGGTTTGCGCGGCAGCGATTGTCCTTCTGCTTGCAGCAGATCAGTATACAAAATCACTGGCAGTGCAGTATCTGAAGGACCAGCCGTCGATCGAGCTCATTCCAGGGGTTTTGGAGCTGTTTTATCTGGAAAACCGCGGTATGGCATTCGGACTTCTGCAGGATCAGTACTGGCTGTTTGCTATGATGACGGTATTGTTTCTGATCGTCATGGTGATCGTCTTTTACAAGCTTCCAAAGACACGCCGCTTTTTACCGCTTTTTGCCGTGCTGACTGTTCTGACAGCTGGTGCGGTCGGAAATTTTTACGATCGTTTTCTGAATCACTATGTCGTTGATTTCATCTACGTTTCGCTGATCAACTTTCCGGTTTTTAACGTAGCTGATATTTATGTCACCGTATCGGTCGCTGTCTTTTTACTGCTGTATCTGTTGTACTACAAGGACGAAGACTTCGCATTTCTGCATAAAAACGCCAAAAAGGAGGAGTCCGATGGCTGAAGAAGAACGGATTTTGGAAGTTACACCGGATTTTGACGGAAAACGGATTGATCAGTGCCTGGCCGCATCTTTTTCGGACTGTTCCCGTTCTTTTCTGCAGAAGCTTTTAAAAGACGGAAAGGTTTCGATCAACGGAAAAACGCAGAAAGCAAGCAGTAAGGTTGCCGCCGGTGATGCCGTTCTGGTGCTTCTGCCGGAACCGGAAGAACTGAACGTGGAGCCAGAAAACATTCCGCTTGATATTCTGTACGAGGATGATGATCTTCTGGTCGTCAATAAGCCAAAGGGGATGGTCGTACATCCGGCGGCAGGCCACAGCAGCGGAACACTGGTCAATGCGGTTCTGTATCACTGCCGCGGAAATCTCTCCGGCATCAACGGCGTTCTGCGCCCCGGAATCGTCCACAGAATCGATATGGACACAACGGGTGCCCTGGTTATCTGTAAGAGCGATTTCGCCCACCAGAGCCTCGCAGAACAGCTCTCTGTACATTCCATTACCCGAAAGTACCGGGCAATTGTCCATGGGAATCTGAAAGAGGACGAGGGAACCGTGCGCGGTGCAATCGGCCGCCATCCGACAGACCGGAAAAAGATGGCGATTAATGAACGGAACGGAAAACCGGCGGTCACACATTACCGTGTGCTGGAACGCTTTGGAAATTATACGCATATTGAATGCCAGCTGGAAACCGGCCGGACGCATCAGATTCGTGTCCATATGGCATCGATCAAGCATCCTTTACTCGGAGATGATGTATACGGACCAAAGAAATCAAAATATACACTGGAAGGTCAGTGCCTTCATGCAAAGGTTTTAGGATTTGTACATCCAAGAACCGGAGAATACATGGAGTTTGAAGTACCACTTCCAGAGTATTTTGAAAAACTACTGAAGAAATTAGATCAATGACAGGAGGAGAAGGCACAATGAAACTTGGATTTATCGGATGTGGAAATATGGCACAGGCAATGATCACTGGAATTTTGAAACAAAATGTTGTAAGTCCAGATGAATTGATCGTATCAAACCCACACGAAGAAAAAACAGCAAAATTAAAAGAACAATTTGGAATCTTAACGACAACGGATAATAAAAAGACAGCAAAGGAAGCAGAGATTGTAGTGTTGGCTGTAAAACCTCAAGTGTATCCGGAAGTGATCAAAGAGATCAGAGATGAAGTTTCAACAGAACAGATCATCGTAACGATTGCTGCAGGAGTATCCATGGCGGCAACAGAACGCCAGTTTGGAAAAGAAATGAAGATTGTGCGTGTAATGCCAAATACGCCAGCACTTGTCGGAGAAGGAATGTCTGGATTATGCTGTAATGAATATGTGACAGAAGAAGAATTTGATAAGGTTCATCATATTTTCCAGAGTTTTGGAAAAGCTGAAAAGATTACAGAGAATCTGATGGATGCAGTTGTCGGAGTCAGCGGAAGCGGACCAGCATATGTTTATATGTTTATTGAGGCAATGGCAGATGCAGGGGTAGCACAGGGACTCCCAAGAAAACAGGCTTATACATTTGCTGCACAGACATTACTTGGAAGTGCCAAAATGGTATTAGAGACAGGGCAGCATCCAGGTGAATTAAAAGATGCCGTATGTTCACCAGCAGGAACAACGATCGAGGCTGTCAATACACTAGAGAAAAAAGGATTTAGAAGTGCAGTGATCGAAGCTGTCAATGCGGCGGCAAAGAAAAACCATGAGCTTGGGAAACCAAAAAAGAAAGAAAAATAAAAAAATACTTTACAAAACTAATATAATTATGATATTATATAGAGGTTAGTTAACCGATACTCAGATTTGGGCAC
>ERZ779869.1646-NODE-1646-length-20128-cov-6.412046_pt1 | contig 20128 bp, 31 predicted proteins | sample MGYA00511557_ERZ779869 | MGnify/ENA primary metagenome ERZ779869 (study PRJEB29588, sample SAMEA2154620) | human gut metagenome | biome: human gut; feature: human-associated habitat; material: faeces | place: Denmark | collected 2008/2010 ... | reverse complement strand
ATAAGTTCAAATATTATTATTAAAGTTTTTGAATATTCTTCATAAAAACTCTAGTAATAATATCTATATTCATCTTACATTGCTCAAATATATCTATTTTATAAGAATCTTTCAGTGGGCTATCCTCTTTGTATGGCCAATGTGCAATTATAAATTCATATTCACATCTAGCCCAGTATTGATACATTAATTTTCTCGTTACAAAATCCTTACACTGCTCAAAACTTTCTTTAGAAGGTTTATCTGCTTTATAAGCATCATTATACTTTCTAACTAGGTAAGGCATTATATCATAATAGGTTGGTTTATTTTTATTATATTCTAACCGTAATACTTTGAATGGTATCATAAATTTTACTATTACAATTATTCACCTAAATAATTAACTTCTATAACATTTAAATAGTTAACTTCAAATGGGGAATCATTAACTATAGTGTTATACTGTACACAAACAATTTTTTTATCTGTATCATGAAAGCAAGATACAACATGATTGAAATTAATATTACAGTTATATCCTTTACCTATAATATTAATAATATTTATCTTTTTCATACTGTATTTACATAAAAGCGCTTAGTAATAAAATCTTAACTTAAAGTTCCAAGTGGTTCTTATATTTGGCGGCACGTAGAAGAAACCTATATGGATCCTTTATAAAAATGCGTTTTATATTAGGATCTAAATGGCTAAGATCTGAGTAAAAACAAAAAAGACCAAGCACACCTATGTCATTTATAACAACAATAGCGCTCGGGATTTCATTACCTTCTAGGTATTTTTCAGCATGAAAATGTGGCGTATACCCAAATTGAATTAAACTATTGTAAAATAAAAGGAATTGTTCAGATGATATTATAGTATATGGATACTCTTTCATTATAGTAGTGAATTAATTATTAAGATAGCTTTTTTACGGTCATAACGACCCCTGTAATCAGATTTAGGTATAATATTCAACACCTTATTGACAATATTCTCACCACTAGTAGTATATAATGCTCAACTTGGATGATAAAAATCATGTCGTAAATCTACAACAATTAATGTACGCTTCATATAGTTAAATTAAGCATAATAAAATTTGAATAAAGTGTAGACTTTGATCAATATAATATGAAGTAAAATCCTTCATATACTTTTTATAAAGTCCTCTACACTTCCAGTAATCAATAGCATAATGTCCAACTAGTAACATTATTAATTTCCAAATTGCAGCTAATCCCAAAAAGTGTAAGGCAATATAAATACCTAACGCCCAAATTGCACAATGTACAAACAAGACATAATTATTTTCACATTTATACTTCTTACAAAACTCATCTTGCAACGGATAGTCTAAAACTAAATTTAGAAAGTAAAGTATAATAAAATTTATCATTATCTAATCTTTATTTTTGAAAACAAACTTCCAATATCTAAGAAGATTTGTATTATCAGTACAATAGTATTTACTATAGGAAACCATATTAAAAAGAAGACATAATCATCATCTTGATCTATATAAAAAGAATAAAGATCACCTATTGTGCTTCCACACTTGTCTTCTTCAATCCAATCAAAATACAGGGAAGTGTGTAAATAAACAACTCCTATTAGATAAATACCTAAAATAACTAAAAATGTATACATATTAATCCAGTTTTTCCCAACATTCTTGATCAAAATTCCAATGTCTAATATCACAAATATTAAACTCAAAACATAGTCCAAGAATATCAATATTAAAACAAAAGCCTGCATGATCCCCTTTATTATTATAACTAATATGGAAATCAAGCAAGCCAAATGTATTGATGTTTATAAACAAATAATAACAAATACCAAATAGTTGAATATCAAAGTTAAAAAATTTTGATAACTTAAAGATTTTAAATCTAATAGACGTTTCTAGCGATCTAAACTCACCTATAGGATGTGCAAACACCCACCACATAGAATCTAACTTACGAAGTTTCATAATTGCAGGTAACTAAGTATCGTTACTACATATTTTTACTTTATATCTTGGGTTGATTAATAATATTGTTGTAATACTTTACATTTTCAATATATGTTTTTTGTGTATCTCCAGTAGGTCCTATCATAACATTAGGTTTTATAGTTCCACATGATATATTAAGTATTACTAAGACTATTATAACTATTTTTACTATTGTTTTCATCTTTATGCTATTAGTGTTTAGAGTAGGTAACAGGATTCGAACCTGTGATACAGCTTTTGCAGAGCTGGGCCTTAACCAACTTGGCGATACCTACATGTGCGGTAAGGGTGGGATTCCAACCCACGCAGCGATTTCTATACGCTCTAATGCATTTCAAGTGCATCCTCTTAAAGCTCTTGAGTACCTTACCAAATTTATCTATCTATAAACCTTCTAGTAAGTTATTTGCTGGACCGATAGGATTCGAACCCACGTTACCCAAATTAACAGTTTGGTGCTTAAACCACTCAGCCACAGTCCAGTACATTTTATATATTTATTACAGATAACTCTGCAAAAGTATTTGTAGAAATATTATAAATTAATTAGTCGAGAATGATAGTAATGCTCTATCCCCTAGAAATCCCAAATTTCTCGTGCTACTTCCACACCCCATTCTCGATAAACTATCCTTTATTCAAGGATAGCGTTTAATTTTGCAAGAACACCTTCGTTTTTCTTACGAATGTTTTCAAGAGCTTCTTTTTCAGCTTGAGCTGCTTTGATTTCCTCGTCTCTTGCTGCAATTTCTAATTCTGCAGAAGCATTTACTTCTTTAAGACCATCAATTGCAGTTTTGAAAGCATTTAAAACATTGTCTACTTTCTTAGACAGATCTACAGATGTTTTACTTTTTGAATTAAACATGTTTAATAGTTTTTTAAATTAATACTGTGAGGAGATTTTTGGGACCCCCAATAATAGTGAACCATATGAGACTCGAACTCCAATTCCTACATACAAAACAAGTATGTTAGCCAATTATATTACACAACCCATATTAATTTATTATTGAGCCAGTGACAGGACTTGAACCCGCAACATACTGATTACAAAACAGTTACTCTACCAATTGAGTTACACTGGCTTATGAAACACTATCGTAGTTTTGCACGTCTGATTTTTATTGCCACAGAAACTCCATACAAATGATCAATTTATATGTTAAGAGTTGTTACGCCGTTAATGTCAAATTTAGAAATAACTTATAATGACATAAATTGGTTATAGTTATCCTTATATCCTATAGAAGTATTCACAAGAAGCTCATCATGCATACTTCTACCAGGCATCGGTACCATAAAGTCATTTCCATATATATTAGTTAAAACACTTAAATATACTTCTGGAGCAGGGAATATCCCTTCCTCAAATCTAAGATAAACCTTATTGTTATAGTCTCTGGCATTTCTAAGGCTTTGTATCCTATTTGGAAATGTAAGATTACCAAATGACTCTGTTGATAGTACATTATATCGTTGTCGTAGCTCTTGATATTTTTCTCTAAGATATAAAAGTCTAGATGTGTTTTCCTTAGAAGAATCATAGCATTGCACTCTTGTTTTTACAGCCAGTGCTTCTAGTTTAATTAAGTGTAGCTGGTGCATAAACTTTTGTCTCTCAACTAGATCATCTGGAACATTATCAAAGGGGCATATATCTATAAAGATCCCTTGGTTAAAAGTAAAATGACCTTCCAAGTCCTTTTTGTGAATACATGTTGTGTCACTTCTTCTTAACTTCGTACAGCAATAAAAGGTACTGTCTGTTCAGTCATTTTGAACAAAATATGGATAATTCAACTCTTTAACTGCACACTCTAAAAATCTATCATAGTCTGTTCTAGGCATAGCAATATCAATATCATCGTCTCATGGAATAAATCCACCATGTCTGACAGCACCAAGTAATGTTCCTCCATCTAAATAGTACTTCAAATGATATTTATCACAGATATTTTTAAACTGTCATAGCAAATCTAGCTCGACTCCTCAAAGTTCTTTTCTTTCTTTAGATACTAAGAATCCATTTTTTACTTCAGCTTCAAAAAAGTTATCTGGTAATTTAATATTTAAGTTTACCATTAAATAAACATTTAGCTAACTCTAAATCATCAGGACTTGTAATTTTAAAATTCATAAGTTCTCCCGAGATATATAAGCATTTATTTCCATTATGCTCATATAAGTCAGGTAAAGTCTGATAATTATCTATATTTTTAATCTTTGTAATTATATCATAAAGGCTTCTAAGCATAAAAGTTTCAGGAGTCTGTAAGATAGCAATTGGTTCCTTTCTTACTCCAGGAACATGTAATGAGCTGAGATCTTTTAAAGTGCTAACTGTTGAAATGTATGGAACAACAGCCGAATTATCGGAATTACAAGAAGACAAACATCTTGTAATTAAATTTGAAGTGAAAAAAGGTCTAACAGAATCATGAAACATAATTTTTTCAATAGAAGGATAGTAAGTCATTATGTATTCAAGACCAGCAATTCTAGATCTTAAGCATGAGTACCCTCCTTCTATAATTTTGATATAAGAAAATGGAAAAAGCTTTCGAAGAATAGGAATATATTCAGGCAGAGTAACTATAACAATTATGTTAAATAGTCTTAACCTAACAAACTTTTCAACAGTCAAGTATACTATAGGGTGTCCATTAATATCTATAAACTGCTTAGGAATATTCATTCCTACCCTAGTTCCTTTTCCAGCAGCATTAATAACTAAGGCATTCATACACTTAATCTTATACTTTTTCTCTTTTAATACTAGTTAATACACTAAAATAAAGATTCATTTCTATTCCTAAAGTAAAGGATAGTACATAGTACTATTATCACAAACCAGATAAAAAGAAATAGTAATATTAGGCAGTTAATCAGTACTGTTGCCATAGTATTATTTATTATATGTAAGAAATATTTATTTAATTTTAATAGTTGCTCGTTAAAGATTCGAACTTTAACTTTCACGTTCAAAGCGTGACGTGCACAAACCAAGTACACCAACGAGCAGAGTCAAATTCTTAGCAGAATCCACCACAAATATAAAGATAAAAGTCAATATAACCAAATATTTGTACACTTATTTCTATAATTTGTACAAATTTTTGAGATTACTATTCAGTATAATAACTAACACTTACTTTTGCTTCTCTTTTAAATAAGTATAAATAATAATGATCATTAAAGTGATAACAATCATCACGAAGAAATATGTTAATACTGTAACAAAGAAGTTTATCCCTAATATGTTATTAACAAAGTGTAATAAATAGCACACTAGAACACAATACAACAAAATTCTATGATAAATACAAAATTTGAATGTAAGAGATAAAACAATGAGACCTATTAGTACTACCATAACTGTTACCAAATCTACACAACTAATAATTACTGTAGAAATTGTATAGTAACGTAGTAGTATTTTAAATAATATGTTTAGTGCTAGTAAGAAAGGTGCAAAACGAATGAATATTAAACTAAGTTTCTTTAACATTCTATAAAATAAAATATCAAATTAATAATTAATATAATAATCACCCAGCTAATTATTGTTAATAATCTCGATAAACACCCTAATCTAGTAAGAATATCATGTGATGTAAGTTTCATTATTAAAATTCAGCTTCAAACATACTAGATGACCAAAGATACTCACACATATCTTCCTTTATGAAATAACAGTATCCATCATCTTGAATTTGGTTATCATTATTATTTTTACCAGCATAAATTCTTCTCAAAATAGTACAAACTTTTCCTCCATAACGGTTAAGTACATGATTCATAAATATGAATCTGTAACTTGTACTCACACATCCTTTATCATACTGTGACTTTATCAAAACAGTATCTCCTTCTTTATATAATGGGTTCATAATTCAAAGAATTTAATTAGCATAAATAACAATTTTTATCTTCGCTAAAGTTTAGATTTATATCTAATAATTCTTATTAACTTAAAAAAAAGAACAGTTTAGACTCATGTTCAGGAGTGGTCCATAGTAGCTAAAGTGTTTAGTGCTTTATTATATTAGATTTAACTAGTATTAACTAATACTATCCCTATAACTCAGAGACTACTACTAGGATTTTTTTGTGATGAGACTCCTTAAACATCCTCTAGGTCTTTGTAGGATTCACCTAGTAACTACCCCTACCATATTTATACGACCGCGGTAGGTCTGTGCGGTTCGGCTTGTTATATTTTGAAATGCTACAATCTCATATTACTCTCTTTTTGAATCGTGATCAATTATAGCTTTGATCTCTAGGTAATCAGAAATAGCATCTTCATACTTATTATATTTAAATATCTCAGTAGGGAAAAACTTCTTATAACTAATATAGAATGTATAAGATAAATTATCACTATTTGGTTTACAACAAGGACAGTTCTTTTTAATAATTGAAATATCCTTTACATATTTAGTATATATTTTTCTGTCATGAAAATCAACTATAAATGCTTTGTCATTAATAGCATCTTTAAACTCTTGACTAATATATATTTTAATTTCATTTACCTTATCACCATCAAGAATAACCTTATTAGATGGATAAACTACCTCAGTAATATACCTACGTTCTGTTGTATAATAGCCTTCTCTATCGTCTAAGTCATCATCAGAATCATCGTGTTCATAAGAGTGATATATTTCTTTTTCCGAAGCTACTCTACAAGTAATACCTAGAATATTTTCACTTTCAATATAGTTATTATCTATTTTTATTAACATAAACCCATAAATTTAGAGACTTGTGATTATAAAATTAGAGCCTACACCCCCGATCAAGGAGATGTAGGCAATGTTTATCGTCTTTTAAGAGCTTCATAATTTTTGTATGGGCTCCTCTTCTTAATAAAGGTTTTTCCTTTATCTTGTTAGAAGAAACTATAGAGTTTTAACTATAGAGACTACACCTTTGATTTAGCAGGTAGGCTTTTCTGCTTTGTAATTAGGTAAGTATAGCGCATTATGCCTTACTCTACGGTAGACAATCCTATACGAAAGTTCTCCTGTCTTTTTATCAAAAACAGGATTGCCTTCTTCATCTACCTTAACTTCTTTAAAGGGCATTGTAATAGCCTTCATTTTAGGATGTGCCATTTATGTTATTTATTAAAGACTTTTATAAACTGTGGGTTATCAAAAAAATCATTAGCTCTACCTAACTTCTTTGCATTCCTTTTTATAAATTCATAGGGAGTATCGTGTATAAATTTGGGATCCCGATCTTGATAACTTTGCCCCAAAAGAAAAACTGTGTACAGAAGAATAGCTTTTTTTTCATCACTTTCTTCACTAGACATACCATTCATCATATAATTCATGTAAATTCTTATAACTACTTGTCCTGTTTTTTAGCAATATCAAGGAGCATGTTAAGTCCAACAGCATCCATAGGATTAGCAGATGCTCCTTCTTTACCTCCAATAATCATTACTTCAGGAACCCAACGAACATTTGAGTTTGCTAATGCCTGAGCTACACCAATTGTGGTTTCTTTATCAATTGTTGCTCTTTGCAATGGGTCCAATCCAGCAAGTACTTTAGCTCGTGCTGCTGCAGCTTCTGCCATGCCCTGAGCTTCAATACGTTTTGCATCTTCCTTTGCCTTTAAAGCAGAAAGACGAGCTACTTCATATTCCTGTTCAGCCTTAGTAACCTCTACAGCCTTAATTTTCTCCTGTTCCCACTTAGCCTTCATAGCAAGTGCCTTACCCTCCTCTTCAGCACGAATTGCCTCTTGAGCAGCAGCAGCTGACTTCGCACGACTAGTTTGAATAAGCATATTTGCTTCCTGTTGCTGAGCAATCTGCCTATTTACTTTATCAGAATATGCAATCTTTGATACAGCTACCTGACCAATCTCTAGTCCATAATAAGCAAATGGGGAGGATTCACTACGCTTGTAACCTCCTGCTGCTAATGAGTCAGGAATTAGTGTAGCTACATTAATAACTTTCTTTTCTCCAGTAATTGCATCAAGTACTTCGCTACGCTTGATTGCAGTTTTGTAGACACCATTATTTAACTGATCAGTAATATATTCAATCAAGTCATTCTTCTTCTCTGCATACGATTCAAAAGCAGACATCAGAGGACCTGAAGCATAAATTACCTTAGTAACAGTCGGACGAACAAGATCATTCATTAAACGATCCATACCATTATAATCAGTCTGAATACGAGCGAGGTATTTAGGGTCAGTAGGAAGTTTTACACGAAGTGATCCATAAATCATACCATCTGAAGCATCATTGAAGATTACAGGAATAGGTTTTCCCTGCTGATCGCCAGTCTCAGAGTCAGATCCGAACCACAACTGTTGAGTTTTATAGTAAGTAGTGGTTTTGCCCCACCACTGCCAATGAAAACCAGGTGTAGTCCAGTATTCCATATTACCAGTAAACGGATACTGATTAACAACAATAGTTTCATTTTTCACATCTTCTCCAATTTTACCTAGAGAAACAACACAGAAAATAGCAAATACTACTACAAGAGCAGCAACAATTTTTTTGAAATTCATCTTTAGATTTTTAAATTACACAATTACCTTTTAAAAAAATAATAAAATGGAATTATTACCTTCCATGTAATTTTACGATTAGTAATTTTACATGTATCTAATAACTGAAGAGTCATTAGAGTATAGTAAAGAATAAAGGAAATACTAACTAATAGTATAACAAAACGATAAAACCACATTACTTTAAATTACTTTTAATGTTATCTCTTGTATCACAGTAGATTTTAATTTCTTGGGGGAAAACATGAATGATAGTAGTATCTTTCATTTCCTTAAATGTAGAATTAATAATCCTCTCTAGGGAGTCTATCTGTAAAACTAGAGATTTTATATTCTCTTGGTTCTGTCTAAAAAAGGTTTCACTGCGTGTATTATCTATACAAAAAAATGCAAAACTTATTAGGAAAGAAGTTCCAAGAAGAAGTAAGACAACTCCAATTTTTATAGATTTATCTGTCATAACTAAGAATTAGCATATTAACTATTTAAGTTAAGATAAGGATTAGATTTTTATTACAAAAATATATACCAGCTGTGTAACACAATTTTTGCCTGATTGGTACTAGCATTTACCATATACTTCCTTAACCAATATCAGAAACTATATGTACAGGTATATAAACAATAAATAGCTTCTGTAAGTGTACAACCTATTGCACAGATACTTTCACTATCTTATTATTGTGATTGGATAGGATTCAAACCTAATGTTTCCCTATTGTACAACAAGGCGAGTTTCATCACATTCTCCTCTCAATCAACCCCCAATCTTATTGAAAACAATAAGACGCCCTTGTCTTGTCTGGGAGACGTTCATAAAGGGTACTTTTTAAATAAAAAGAGGTAATCCCATAAGTATTATTCTACCTCCGCCTCATCTATAAAATCATAGATTATCAGCAGCCTCTGCCAAGGCATCCCTGTTTTTCTATGAACTGGCAGATTCATAAATTATCAGGATAAACAGCTGATTAAATTTCTTTAATACTTCTGTTCTTATATTTCTTCAGAGTAGCAATCTTTACTATTCCATCCTCGTTTACTAGTTTCTCTTTTCACTTTTTCACGAATTTCTTCAAGAGTGTCTCCTGAAACAATGATATAATCCTCGGTTGGAGTATGATATATTTTAAACTTCATTATAGTTATCTGATTTAAGAGTCACTCCCCTTTCCTTATAACCAATCAATCCAAATTCATTAATGAAATCAATATTCCTCTTACATAAACTTTTTACAGTAGCAACTTTATGGGCTACATTTCCCGCGGTAACCTCAGAAGCTATCTCTGCAATATGCGTAAGATTATTGTATGCCATGATCTCACCATATTGTTTCTTTATTTTATCTGCATAATTAAATGCTAATGCTTTAATTAGAGCAATATTATGAGAGTAATTTGCAGTAGTCACTTTATCACATTTGTTATGTATACAGGTAAACCATAGTATAACATCCTCTTTTGTTGTCATAGTGTTATGTGCTTATTGTTCGGTTTCTAAGAATGAATTTGTACTCCTTTATATATAGACCAGCCTTTATCTTCTGCTATTCTAACACAACGAGACTCCATTTGACTATGGATTGTTTGAATGTTTTGGTTTAGGGAGTACGTTATAGTATCTTCTTTACCATTAATAAGAATTTTGCCATTTTCATAGTCAAAAAGAATCTTATCTTTAAAGATTTCTATAACTAACAAATAAAGGGTTTCCGCATAGCAAGTTGTATAAATAGGATGAATAGCAAAGTACATATTGGGTTTGAATCTAATTATAAAAAAATACTCCTCTGTAACGCATGCCCTTGCAGGAGTATCAATTCACTATAATAATACTGGCTCCCTATAATAGTTTCTGAACTCAAGACTACAGAATCTCGAAAGTAAAGTTATTCAATCAGAAACTTCTTGTTGTACCTATCGTATCTAACACATTCACAAATCTGGGGATATTGTTTATGCTGACTAAATACTCCTGGCCTGGACTCAAGTTTTTCTACTCCTTCCCTCTAAACTTATAACGAGTGAACTCCCTTAGTAGACAAAGGACTCATTGACAGTTTAACTACTACTATCAACCTGCAGTTTAACTCCCCGAATTTACGGAGTAATCCATGCAACTGTACATAGAACTTGCTCTTTTGTTACACAACACAAGTTATTGTGAAAGATTTACGACTTCCTTAAACGATTTACCTTAGAACATTGCAGAACTTATTCCTTTAACATATGATTATTTCTACTAATACGTATAATAATCTAGAATAAAAACCTCTGTTAAAGTTAAGATACACTAGGTTAATATTATCCTCTAATCCCCGCTATTAGAGTATTCTTTTTTTAGTTTAACTCCCCTTCTACTATTAGGGTTTATCTACAATGCTTAAGTTTATATTAGAATTCTTTTTATCTGCGTTTGAATTCTGTAATATCCTCTTCATCATAGCCAATTAAGGCTTCAAGAGGAACATCATCAACCATCTCGTCAATAATAGATGTATCTTCAATTTCCATACCCCCCCCCTCTTTAAGTTTATAGGCTACTATAAATAGTATAGTTGAGACTAAGATAATTAATATAAAAAATAATACTTTTTTAGTTTTGCTTGAGGTAAGTATCTAGATGAAACGTTATAATCTAATCAGTCATTTCCTACTCATCTATTTTTATTATATTCCTAAAGGTTTATCCTTTAGCAAGTTTAATGCTGTTTGTAAACCATCTTCTAAACAAGCAGAATAGTGTCTCTGCCGTACTTTACCAGGTCCAGAATATTCCTCAAGTGTAACTCCCAAGTTTAATTTTGTGATTGTCCAAAAATAGGATAGTGTTTGATCTAAGTGAACTAGTACAACTGTTCCACACTCGTTTCTGAGCCAGTATTGTAATTCTGTTTGATAGAGAGCTGGGATTAAATTGTCATACAGTTCACAGGTTCTTTTTGAATAATGATAACTAATATTGTTCTCTGAACTTAAACTGTATTGTGACATATAATACTGTTGCTGACAGGTAGGATATCCTTTTCTAACAGCTATTTTAGCAGTTTCAAAACTAATTCTTTTCATAAAAGTGATTCAATGAGCAGAAAGATAAATTATAGAGTCATCAGATAGAATTACTTTAGCTTTCGTATTCCTAGGTACATCCCACTTTTGAAGTTTTCTAACTAATGCTTTTAGAGATCCACACTTTCCTCTATAACAAGAGGAATATTCTGGATAATTAGGACATTCCTTAAACGGTACCCATGAGTCAATACTACTAACATACCAAAGGGACTTACCAGAGTAACTTAAATAAATTAAAATATTATGAGGTTTAGGAAAATACATACATTTAATTATTATTTATAGTAAATCCATTTATATGTTGTATCTTGCTCTACAATTGTATACTCTTTTTTTATTTTTCCTTGTTCATACTTATTCATTATATAATTAACAGTAAAGTCCCCAACTAGACAATTAATAGATGAAAGAACTATTATTATAGAGAGTAAAACTCTTGATCCTAAAAGTACAAGATCGTCATCATCATAACTTATTACGTTGATTAAAAATAATGATGTAACAATGAGTATAACAGATAACATAGTTTATCGATTAGTTGCTGACAGTGTTTAAATACTTAATAAAAGTCTTATTCTTGATATTGTTTAAAAACCCACTGAAGTTTTTATTAAAAGATATACCATCATAAGTAAACTCAGATTCCCATACATCTGGATAACTAAGTTTAGTAATATACTTACGTTTTATCTCGTCTGAGAACCATGATTTATATTCTTTTCGAAAGATGTATACAAATATACTAATATCTTTACCAAAAATAGGATCACAATAAGTATATTCTTTATGATATACTATCTTATCACTAATAGTTTTAGGAAATATATTCATAGAAGATAGATTAAAAATTCTAGGATTTGGGCGTTAAGCAGTCCATATGCTCGGTTACATGACCACACTTTCAACTTCCGTATGTTTCAGCTATTAAGTTAGTTCCCCTCATTTAAAGATATACGAGCCTAATTGAATATCTTCCTAGAATAAATAGAAACTTTCTTGTAAATGATAGCTGTAATGGGCTGAGATAGTGACCCTTACTCAGTCTGCGTTCATAATAGATTCTGAGATCATGGCAATACATTAAGTGCTCGCTCCCTACAAATTCTATTTAATCACACGAATAAAAACTCGTAGCAGACATAGAATAATTATATTCTATTAACTTTTGAAACTTTAAATTAAAATGAAGGTTACTTCATTCTCTTAAGGTTTCAGGTAAATAATACTAAGCTGTAGCTGTGCTGCTTGTTAACAGTATCCTTCCTCTACTATTAGTTTAACAGAATTAACAATCCTATATCACTAAGCTCAGTATTCAGTGAAATTATTATAACAGAGTCTATAGGCTTTTAACCATTCTGTTTTTGTATGTTTGTGAGGCATTTGAAAATTACGAAGAGACTTATAAAAACGAGGTGCATCATTAACCTCATCACATATTACATAGAAAGCTTGTATAATATCTCTCTTAAATACCTCTGATGTTTTTAGAATTTTACTAACTCTACGAAGAGCTTTGAGTCTCTCAAGAGCATACGCTATTAGTATACCATCAACATGAAGCTTACCACTCTGAAAATCCTCAGTATTATACCTACCCAAAATTAACTGTATCGCAGATCTAATTTCAAGTTCTGGATTGTCTTTTAAAAAGTCCCTTAAAAGACAGTAGGAATTTTTACCTGTTTCACAGTAAGCATAAAGGTAATCCTTAGTTAACCATCTTTTATGTCCTGAATTAAACCTAATAGCTAAGCTAATTGGGTCTTCTTTTGAGTTTATTTTTAACATTCCTAACTCATAATGACGACTAGTATCAATGGAACATAATGTACAGAACGCTTTATAACGATGCTGTCCGTCTACTATATAATTATCCTTTACAAAGATTGGTGGAATCCAATCTCCCCTTTTCATAGACTGCATAATCTCCCTCACATGAGCAGGATTAGTTAGTCTGTTTGCAGATAAAAATTCGAGTGAAGGATTAGGTTTGTCCAAAATAATAATTTCTTCGGTTTTCATATCAATTCCATATTATAAGACCTGAAAGCATTTGAGAACTGTCTTTATAACAATAAAGCTTAGAGATTGTATATAAGGACTGAGTATGTTGTATAAATTGAACATATCTAGACCCTATTCCAATTTCTTCAGTAGATAACTTCTCAGCTTTTAAAGTATTTTTATAAAGAGTCTTGTTAAGAGTATCAATTGTTTTCTCCCTACCTCTAGAACCCCGAGTAGATACAGTAAAAAGTAAAGCCTTAGTACCTGACAGCATAGTATTCATTCTGTAGAATACATTCATTATAGAATACTGACCATATAAAATAGTCTCTTCAAGATCAACGTCCATAACATGAGTAGGGAAAACATCATCAATATAAGCTCTAACAATCCAGTTTTCAACTGGATGAATATCAACTAAAGTAATATTGTCTGGTAAAAAATACTTCTGATATTGCTGTAAAGCTACTTTAGGACTATTTCCAGCTAAAGCTGTTAACTTTTTATTTTCAAATTTCTTAAGACAACCAAATAATTTGTTTTGGACATGTCTCTTTGCTTGAGTAGAATCTAAATCGTAGCTTTTCATCTGTATTAGTATTTTTTAATTATGTGGGCCCTACAGGACTTGAACCTGTAATCTCTTGATTATGAGTCAATTGCTTCAACCATTAAGCTAAGGGCCCTTGCGGATATTTAATAGTGCTTACAGCAAACGTCTTTACACACTAATAGTAAGCTCCCCTTTCGGTATATTTGCCACTAATAATTAAATATCCTTAAAAAAGACTATAACATTTTCTTATTGGGAGGCCAGGATCTATAATATACCTCCAGTTATCCAAATATATTGCGCAATAGTTGGTCCTTAGAGTTGTATCCTTTCATTCAGGCCAAGTGAAACATCTTGGGAAATGTGTACTGTTCTATGATCACTCGAACAGTCGCTTATAGTCTTTTGAAAACATAAGTTCTATATAAGTAGATAGTCTACTAACTTCCACTTATCAACAGATAAAACTGGTAAATTATTTTATTTGGTAATGAATGTATATTAGTGACTATAGGAGCGATCAAACTCCTATAGTCTAAGCTATGTAAGAAAGCATAGCGGGACAATGGTAAATAACGGAGTTGACTGGACCAACTGCATCCGTTTACATGGCCATGTCTAATTTACCACTAAAAATCTCCTCTCTTACTAAGTCATTGAGGAGATAAAAATTGACTCTCGATTTGGGCAAGTATCAGGGATAATAAGGGATTACTTTTAAATAACTTAACCTTAAAATATGAATTCACTTAGTCTTTTACTTAAGCCTGAAAGCCTATAAATTTTAAAAATAAAATTTCAGAGATTTTGATCAGAATCTCCGAGAAATCTACTCTACGCCTCATTAGCCTGTTACTCTTCTATCTAGGTGATCAATTCTTTCAAGCAAGTGCCTATTATCGTATTTTGATCTATCTCGATCCCTGTTTCCTTCTTATTTCATAATGGATATAAGGAAGTTATCAGGTTAGCAAGAATTTGTAGATAATTTCTATCTACCGAAACAGCCTTTATTTATGCTCCCTGCTTGTACTGGAGTATAATAATAAACTAAGAAGAGGTTTTACCGAGTTCCACGGTTTTTTATTTAGAGCGTCCTGAAGTCGTTACCTTCACCTTGGGGTCCCTCTAAGCTATAGCAAAGTATAGCAAATAGGTATCATTTAGTTTTCCTAACTACATTTCCTATTGATACATCTTATAGTATCCTACCTCTCTATGCCTTTCTATGCATATCCTTAATTAGTCATGTAACCATTAAGGTCTTAGTTTATAAAAGTTATCTGCTTTTGTTATATCTATACATTGGAGTCCTAATAACAGGTTACAGCCTGTATACTGAAAATCAAAAGTATGTAAAAATTAGAGTGTGCTAGTAATGGGCTATTATTCAGATCTTTTGTCTGTGCCATACTTTATATACGACTATACACCAGTCTGACCTTCCTCTCTAATTAGTGTATCCCTAATAGCGCTTCTATGGAATTACCCAATGGACTGTTGACTATACTCCTATAGCCTCACTTATAGTTACTCTCTAATACTACAAAAATATTTAATGAGTTGATCTTCAGTATCTAGAGATCTGACAGCCCTTCTAATTTTGTAGAAATCTACTTTACTTTTATAGGGGATACTTAAGTTATGAATAAAGGATGTAGGTACGTAAGGGTTATTTCGACCTGGAAACACTAGAATCCGTGTTTGGCCTTTAACAATACGCCAATATCCTTTGTATGTATCTTGCATTTCCATATCAGATAAACTCAACTAACTTTTCACAAATACCGATTTATCTAAAATCATGTGTAAACTAGGTTCGTCACAAATATAGAAACAACCTCATTTACCTACTTCTCATCTTCTGGAGCAATAGAATCCAAAAATCTATTAATAGTTTCAAAAGACTTTTCAGGTAACTCCTGTAATGCCTTAGAATTTTTAATTACTTCTGTTGCAACCGTAATTCCAAAGATCTGGTAACAAGTAGATTTCCGAGGAATGAAGATAACAAGTATCATAGAAATTATTCCAATGATACCAGTATACTTCCACAATTTTTTGGCTACCTCTATTTCACAGTCATCATTACAATATCCAACGTATACGATTATAAAAATACTCAGGCATACAATAAAAGTTGCTAATGCAATAGTATATACTCCTCCAGAAACAGAGCATAAATACAGCCACCAAGCTGGATTTTCCATTACTTATCAATTATGTTGGTTATATTAAAGTCCCAATTCCTTCTGAAGACATTTAGCTCTCTTAATACCATCTTCTAGAGCCTCAATCTCTAGCTGAATATTAATAACATCCTGAACGTTAAGAGGGTATGTTGTTTTGACTTTCGCTAATTCATTTTTCTTATCTTCCAAGGCACTTTCTGAAGCTAAGAGATCCGCTTGTAACTGAAGACTTGCTTTTCTTACTATACAAGATATCTCCTTCTGAGACATCTCCTCCGCAGACAATACTTTTTGCTCTTTGTAATTGATCCTCATTATTAATACTAGTTTTATTGTTTTTAGTAATTCTAATTTTAGTTTCTGTATAAGTCTTACTTAATCCACAGTAGTGTTCATTATAAACCTTTCTCCAGAACATATCTCCTTCTGGAGTTTTTGACCAGTCAAATAGAGACGATATATCACTATTTGTAATAAGCATCTCTTTCCATATCTCCCTATTTAATAGAGATATATTTCTTATGATTTTGGACACCAACTCCCCAGACATACCAGATCTTATCCAAGGAAATGTATCGGTTTCTTCTACTATATATGTTCCTTTATCAATTGGGTGTGTGTCTAAATACAGTCCATACTGCTTGTATTCTAGAATTCTACTCCAAAGATTAGTCCCCTCTGGAGTATTATTCCAAAGAAATCCTCCATGTTGTGGAAATGCATCTATCTTTTTTGAGAGGCCTCTTATGGCTGTCTCGACAGTATTACCTTCATTGCAGGAATATGTAATCATAGTGTGGACAATTTCTAAAGGCACATCTTTCAACTCTCCTCCTAGAAGGTCATAAGAAAGGGTAATATGATTTTTAGTGTATAGCATTTGAATGTTTATTATAGCATATTTACTGCCATTGTTAAAGCTGCGTCTAGAGCATCTTCGTAACACATGAAAAGCTCTTCTACAAGTTCAGTGTCTGTCTTGATTACTGAATTTGGAGTATAGATAATATAAGCATAGTATCTGATTTGACCTTTATAAACAGCAATAATAGAGATATGAATCCCTTTATCATCTCTTAACCACTCACTAAGTTCTTCCTGTAAAGGAGCATAGCAGCTAAAATTGGGAATGTACCCAATACCTTCACTATAAGTTTGGGTATATAAACTGCCCGTAGTATCATAGTAAACTCTGCTTGTTCCACTATAGCCTTTTTCCTTCGCAAGTTTGGCAATGTCATAATTTACAAATTCCATCGGATGTATTTTTTAATTTTAAAAGTCCTCAGCTTAAAAATGAATATGAGTTACCACCCTGTGTTTTAGTGAAAACTACATATAGTCTTAATTGTTGTTGAACTTAAACTTAGCTAGTATGTTAATAACAACACGTACTGCTACTACAGTATTGATAACAGGGATCATTATTAGTACAAAAGCTGTTGCTGCATCTACATCTTCCCTCTCGACTAAATATACACCTGTTACTAAAGCACTAAATCCATAAATAATGATGAAAAATATCAGAAAAATCATTGGTTTAATATATTAGTTAAATGTGCAGGTAGAGGGACTCGAACCCCCACGCCGTGAAGCATCAGATCCTAAGTCTGACGTGTCTACCAATTCCACCATACCTGCAAAATATAATAACTAAGTTGCAACGTATATTCTATTTTTGTTTACCGACGATACTCACAACATGAGATCTTGCTCCAAATACCGTATCTTTTGTATAGAACATATTAGTTATTATATTAAAAGTATATTACTCTAGCATTTTCCAACTAGTAATATAAGATAGCCTGTATGCCTACAGGAAGAGTACCTAACTAGTAGTCTTTTCTAGGTTCACAGTTTTCTGTTCTATCTAGCTTATATTAATCTACAATACTTTAACGTGTGTGGAATCACACTCTTACTCCTGTTCCAGTACTAAGCAGCCTCTTCCTTAGTTGATATGTACACTATCAGAGCTAAAGTCATCTACGTTCATGTAGTAAGCAAGTAATAAGTATCTTCGAAAGTAATATTATTTGTTTGATTAATTGTAGCGACAGTGAGACTTGAACTCACACGGCCCCTTCGGGCCATTGGATTTTAAGTCCAACGGGTCTACCAATTCCCCCATGTCGCCATTTAGTAGCTAGATGTTAATCTAGCTACTACTGTTACTATTTTTATCTCCGTCGAGATTGATATAGTTACCTCCACTTTTCCAGAATTCGTCAGTCTGCTGGCCACCAGTGGGAACCTCCTTGCTCAAGTCTATGTTTAGGGTCATAGACTACCAATCTTCATTTATTACGTGTAAGATCAACCACGACCTAATATCGTCATATTAGGATTTTCACTATATGCACCTCCTTCTCGCCCATATGCCTAAGTCCTATTAGACAAACTGATTGTCAGCTATGGGTAAATTTCGTTCCTATTGAAGAAGGTTTGGATAATTAGCCGATTATCCGACGCTCCATACTTCGTGTATGAATTCACGCTATCCTGCAAAATCCTTGTATTACTACAAAGCTTTATCCTTAAAAGACCGCTAGGTAGATCGACGCCTAATAAGTATTCACCTTCCTTTGACCACTTTCTTAAGGACGTTAGGTTCCTAATTATACTCTTGAAAGTGAAAGAGTTTATTTAAAAAAGATAAACGAGCTCATTTAGTTCATAATGGTAGTATACTTCCATTATTTATCAGAATCTAGTATAAAGGGTCTACTGATTCTATATTTTGCTCTAATTATAGTATACCCTTTACTTATACTATAATGTTCATATCTTTGTATATAAGAAATGTGTAGTCAGAAATAGAGGAGGTACTGTACCTCACTCCTCTATCTTACGATTTCCAGTTTTCGGCTTTTATTTATACTCGTTTAAGCCTACTTACATTAGATAAAACTAATCATAGTAAATCCAGACGTTAATTTCTGGTAATCGTCAGGCACGATTTCGAGTTTAAAAACAAATATACCTACTATCATGATATTCCTCAGTTATATAATCCTATCATGAGGTGCCTCCACGATAAGTGACTAACTAAAGAGAACTGAGAGTCTTTAAGTTAGTATTATTTCTCCTCCTCGGTATATTTGAAAATACACAACCATACTTAGTGCTATGAGCTTCTCAGAAACTACTTGCGCGTTTTCATTTAAGAGATTCTAAACTAAGTGATCCTACTCTATGGTAGATTAATTATGGCTGCTACTTAATAGCAGAATTTAACTTTATGTTTTACGTGTATCTTTTTAAAGTATTGTATATACTACAATGATACTGTATTCATTTTCTACTTCTATGAAGTATAACTCTATTATCTCATCATCAAATTTAAATAGACAGTAGTCACTACTCTCTTCTGTTGGTATTCCCAAAAGGAGAGAGTAGATTTCCTTGAACCGTCGGAAAGACTCTTTCCCCAATTCTTTGTCGGAATAAACGCCAAAAGACCCGATAATACCGCATATGTTAGAGTCGCTCGAATTTGTATCATTGTATAAAATGTTTATGTATGCTGGAAACAGTTTGTCCTCTCTCTTCTGTTGGTATAAATCAATAAAATCTTATCAAACGCTTGCTCAAACTTTAAATTATTAATTTATAAATTATTAATTAAAGAACAACTCGCTGAGTGTGAGAAGTTTATTGATTATAATATGTGAAAATTGTTGCTGAATTTTTTTAAAAATAAAAGAATAGAGTGTAGTTTAGAGATTGATAATCAAGCACTTAGCATCATTTATAAAAATA
>ERZ779869.1640-NODE-1640-length-20188-cov-4.148562_pt1 | contig 20188 bp, 15 predicted proteins | sample MGYA00511557_ERZ779869 | MGnify/ENA primary metagenome ERZ779869 (study PRJEB29588, sample SAMEA2154620) | human gut metagenome | biome: human gut; feature: human-associated habitat; material: faeces | place: Denmark | collected 2008/2010 ... | reverse complement strand
ATCATTTCCGGCTGCATTATTACCGAACGTGCAATGCCTATTCTCTGACGCTGACCGCCGGAAAATTCATGCTGATAACGTCCCGCATGCTCGCGTACAAGCCCGACAAGCTCCAGCATTTCGTCGACCTTCTTGTTGATGATCTCTTTGTCCTTCTCGCCCTGTATTATCAGTCCTTCGGATATTATCTCACGGACGGTAAGACGCGGGTCAAGTGAGGCTGAAGGATCCTGAAAGATCATCTGGATCTTTGTAACGAGACGGGATCTTCTGGCTTTTTTCAGCTCATCGCTGTACTCCTCAAGGAGATTTTCCCGCGCATAACCGCTTGCGGAAGCAAGCAGCGGACGGTACTTTTCCTCTACCAGCCTGACCTGCTGCTTGGAATATTCCTTGTCGCAATGCTTCTGGTCGTATTTTGCTGCCTTGATCTGTTTTTTCTGTTCTTTGATAAAACTGTCGCGCTCGGCTTTAAGGGCTTTTGCTGTTGCTGCGTCGGCGCCTTTGACCTTTTCTTTGTAATTTTTTCTTGCTTCCTTGATCGCAAGGCGGTATGAAAGAGTTCCTGCACCTATGCGGATGCCCTTGAAATAGATGTTTCCGGATGTAATATCGTAAAGCTTGATGATCGAACGCCCGGTCGTGGTCTTTCCGCATCCGGATTCTCCGACAAGCCCGAAGACTTCACCCTTCTTTATATCAAAGCTGACGTCGTTAACCGCTTTCGTACTGCCAAAGAACTGACACAGATGTTCAACGCGAAGCAGCACTTCCTGATTATTCTCCATCTGCATGCGCCTCCCTCTTCTGCTTCATTCTATTGATACGGTCGGTTATCGCCTTGGGCGGCTCTACCTTCGGTGCTGACGGGTGGAGCAGCCATGTTGCGGCATAATGTGTATCGCTGATCCTGAACATCGGCGGCTGGCGCTCAAAGTCAATCTTCAAGGCGTATTTGTTACGCTCGGCAAACGCATCTCCCACCGGCGGATAACGCATATCCGGCGGCGTTCCGGGAATGGCGTCGAGCTTTTCGTTTGTGTCAAGATCGGGCATAGACGAAAGCAACGCCCACGTATACGGATGAGCCGAATGATAGAAGATATCGCTCGATGTGCCGTATTCAACTATCTTACCGGCATACATGACCGCGATTCTGTCCGCCATATTGGCGACAACGCCAAGGTCATGCGTGATGAAAATGACCGAAAGATGACGTTCAGCTTTCAGCTTGTTTATAAGCTCAAGTATCTGAGACTGAATGGTAACGTCAAGCGCCGTGGTAGGCTCATCGCAAATCAGAATGTCCGGGTTTGCCGCAAGCGCAATGGCAATGACTATTCTCTGCCGCATACCGCCGGAGAACTCAAACGGATACTGATTATAGCGCTTTCTCGGCTCGGAGATACCAACCTCCTCCATCAGCTTTATGGCTTTGTTCTTCGCCATATGCTTTGTGACCTTCAGTACAACTCCGCTGGCGCAGCTCTTGAGGTAATCAATTACCGCGACCGCCTCGTCGGTGAAATTGCGGGAGTCCATGGCATTGAGCTTTTCGGTATAATCGGCGATCACACGGTCGATCTGCGACTGCAGATTTGATTTTACAAGCTCAAAATCCACCAGTGCCGGAGCCGCTACCACCCAGTTCGGTTCCTGCCCTTTTGCGCGCATTCTTTCCTGTTTCGCCGTCTGCCTGTCGTATCTTTTCTGCTCTTTTCCGTTGTTTGCCTTTCCGTAAAAATACTTGTCAAGCTCAGAACGGAAGCCGGAGGAGAATGTATAGCTTACACTGTCCTTTACGATTGCCAGAGTATCTATGGAATCGGTGACCGCGCGGCTCATTTCCTTCAGTGCCGCATAGCTTTTTTCTTTATCCAGCGTTTCGGCAGTAAAGATATCGCGCTTTGATTCAAGCACTTCAATTGCTTTTTTCTTGCATTCAGCAGAGCGCTTTGCCGTTTTTTCAAGCGTGAGCTTTACGTTGTCGATAAAATCAAGCATGAAATTATCGTCAAGGTATTTACGCATTCTGCGATTCAGCTCGTCTACCGGAATATCCGGCACAGGCTCATTGGAGAATGTAACGTAATATCCAAGCGCAAAGAAATTGGGCTTTTCAAAGGCTACCGCCTTCTTGAGTATCGCTCCCGCAGCATTGAGCGCGGATATCAGCGGCTCGGTGTTCACGTTGTTTTTAGCCGCTCTTGCAAGACCGACTATACCGGAAACACTGGATTTGAGCGCCTCGGCATCCTCGTTAACCACATATTTCTGAATGGAGTCAAGAGCAAGAGTCCTTATGCGTTTGACACGGTAAACAACATCCTTCGCGCCTTTTTTCTCAAGCTCGAATGCAAGCGCATCAATATCCGTGATCGCCTCTTCTGCGGCTTCATACGCACGGTTGTAGGCGGATTCAAGGTCAAGATGCTTATATTCAAACTTGTCAAAGTCCTTGCATTTACGCGTTGCTTCGCTGGGAGTAATAATGCCATTCATCTCGGCGTTGAGCTTGCCAAGATAAGTGTTGAATGAGTTTCTGCTCTCCTTCTGACGCGCCTTACCCTTGAGTATCATTGCCTCGGTAAGCTGCTTGCCCACCTTGGAAATGGGGTTAAGGCTTGACATGGGATCCTGGAATATCATCGCGATCTTATCGCCGCGGATCTTATGGAACTCATCCTCTGAGATCTTCAGAAGATCCTTGCCGTCGTATATTATCTCTCCGCTTTCGACAATGGAGTTACCGGCAAGTATTCCGAGTATCGCCTTTGAAGTAACGGATTTTCCCGAGCCCGACTCACCGACTATCGCAAGAGTCTCGCCCTGATTGAGGTCAAAGTCAATGTTGCGGACAGCATGAACAGTACCCTCACGGGTTTTGAATGATATTGTAAGTCCTTTTACATGAAGCTTGTGTTCCATTATCACTCAACTCCTCTCGTTGACGGGTTAAAGGCGTCGCGCAGACCGTTACCGAACAGGTTGAAGCTGATCATAAGCAACGCGATAAATAACGCGGGGAAAAACACGACATGAGGTGCGGAGGTCATACAGGTCTGTCCAGCAGAAAGCATCGCTCCGATAGAGGTGACCGATGCACTGTCAAGGTTGATGATTCCGAGATAGCTGAGCGAGGTTTCACTGAAGATAACGCTCGGAATGACCAGAACAGATCCGGTAATGATCGTACCAAGGCTGTTCGGGAATATGTGCTTAAACATGATACGGAAGTCAGAAGCACCGAGCGTGCGCGAGGCAAGCACATACTCCTGATTCTTGAAGCGGTAAAACTGCATTCTCACGCGGCTTGCCATGCCTATCCATCCTGTGGATATGAAGGCAAACAGCAACGACGGAACAATACCTATCTTACTTGCCAGATGCAGACTGAACAAAACCGTAACAACTGTAAACGGTATACCGGAAAGAATATCCGAAATACGCTCCATTACAATGTCAACGACTCCGCCGTAATAACCCTCAACAGCACCGTAGATAGCGCCGATGAAAAGGTTTATCAGGGAAACCGTAATGGCGAGGATAAAGCTGAAGCGCGCTCCGCTTGCCAGACGTGAAAAGATATCAAATCCGCGAGCGTCGGTGCCGAACACAAAGTTGGGTTCAAAGCCGTAACGGTATATGAAATAATTGTACGCGCTCAGACGGACAACATAGTTATATCCCGCATCGCTTGTACCTGTTCTCTGAGCGTATCTCCAACCGGCTGACGGATTCTCCTCCGTCCACGGGTCGTTGGCAAGACGCATCTTGCTTGTATAATCGTCGTTTCCGGTGGTGTAGTATGAAGGAATAAAGTTCCCTTCCGAATCAAGCTTTGCGTTGCCCTTCATATCGCTCTTGTACCAGATATTATTCGTTCCGACGACCTGAGTATCGACACGCGGAAGAATGACCTGTATCTCATTCTCATCCTGCCACGCCTGAAGCGCCTGATACTGGTCGGCAGTAAGAGTCTGGGTAAAGGTGTTGAGCGAGGTATATGTGTCAATGCGGAGCTTGTAAAGAGTGGTGCTCTGCTTGAAAGCATCGACTGTCGTAGTAGTGGAAATAACATCCTCGATGATAGGATAACCGATCTCCTGCTCCATACCGCGATAAACGTCATACTTGTTCTGGGACACTTCAACGACCTTCGAGCCGTCCCATATGCCCGTTCCGTGCATAAAGGAAAGCCGCGGCTTTAGATACTGATAGTTTACAAGCATCGTGTCAGTAAGGTATGAGTTAACGTAATTTTTATTGGCGAGCATAGGACCGATGATGGCAAAAAGAACAAGCACTGCTATAATGACAGCCGCCACGACCGAGGATTTGTTCTTGGCAAAACGGCTGAGCACGTCCTGGAAATAGCTTTTCTGCTTTGTTTTCAGCTTTTTGTCATGCAGAATGTCATCGGTGTTCGCAAAAGCAAATTTTTCGGACGGAATATTTTCGATTTTATAATCTCTGTTATCCATCTTATCTTGCCCCCATTCTGATTCTCGGGTCAATAATGCCGTAGCTGATATCAATGACTATTCCCGCCGCAAGACCTATAAAGGTATAGAATATCGTCAGCAGCATAAAGAAGTTATAGTCCGGTGCCGGCTGCGCCTGAATAGAACCTATGTACAGCTCTCCGACGCCGGGAATGGTAAACATTCTTTCAATGATAAGAGAACCGCTCATTATCGAGATGAACTCACCGAGTATCATCGGGAAAATAGGCACCATTGCGTTTCTCATTGCGTGGCGAACGGTCGCCTGAGCGCGGGTAAGACCCTTGGTTCTCGCAAGGAGCATAAAGTCACTGGTAAGGACCTCGGTCAGCTCGGCACGTGTATAACGCGCAAAGCCTGCGATCGTACCGAACGACATGGAGAGTATCGCCGGAATGGCGGATATCACATACGACCAGCTCCATGCGCCGTTTGTAACGTCCACCGTCGCCTTGAACCATCCGAGCTTGAAGAAGAAAAGGTACTGAACCAGAAAAGCGTATATAAACGAAGGCACCGAGACAAACACCATAACACCGGTCGAGATGAGATGGTCCTGCCATTTGTTCTTTTTCAGCGCGGCAAAAATACCAAGTGCAAGTCCGAGCGGAATTGAAACAAGTATCGTTGCAAGGTTGAGCACAACAGTGTATGGCAACCTGTTTTTGAATATGGTCCACACCTCGCTGCCGAGCTTGTATGTTTCTCCGACACCGAATTCACCCTTGATGGCTCGCTTCAGAAATGTACCGTACTGCTTGAGTATCGGCACCTGATCGTACCACGGATGCGCAAGCGCATCATTTTTGGAAGCGAAAACGGGATCGCCGTTTTCATCAAGAAGGACGTTGCCGTCATTATCATGATAAACGTACAGGATCTGCCCGTTCTCACGGTGGAGGGTAATCTGTCCCAAAAGCTCACGGCGGGTAAGAATAAGCTCCATATCCTTGCCGAAGCTCTCAACCGGCATATTGGGGAGCAGCTTGATAAGAACAAAACACATGGTAATGATCACGAAGAACACAAAGAACATGAGTGCTACTCTTTTGAGAATATATTTGAATAAATACAACTTTTCTCCTCCTTAGAAAAAGTACCTCTCGGCATTTATGCATTGACTTCAATGTTATCCGGCATTAACCTCAATGCCGCATTACAACGCGGAAGAATTATAAGCGCGAGCTGAGCGTCGGTAACGGCACTCAATGCGCGCTTTCGTTTTGCACGGGATTGGCTTTAACTCCAAAACCTGCTATAAAACAAAAACTGCTGCCCCAAAAACACATAAGCGCCGCGATATCCGTGTCTTTTTCTCAAAATGTCCGAATATACGGAATCGTACCCGTGTTAATATCGCAACAGCTTCTTCCCCATTGGAACGCGCCATTGGGCTGACGCTTTACGGGCGGGTCATCGGAACGATGTCCCGCCCGTAAAGCTTAAGACCCACAGTCAGTATCGGAGATATCCCCGCCGGTGCGGAGGAGCGGCTATAAAGCCGCCGTCCGCACTGACAGGAGATCCGAAACTGTCCGGGAATCGGTTATTTAACCCTTGTAGTTAAGTGTACCGCCCTCGCTCTTGACGTGGTTGGCGAATTCGGTATCATCCATTACATAGGTGTACCATTCGATACCGCCACGACCCATACCGGTTACATATTCCTCGGTCTTGTAGACAACTCTCATGCATCTGAGGGATGCGGAAGCGTCGGTGGATACCGGGAAGATGTTGGCAAGAGTCATGATCTTGCACTCGGCAGCGGCGAGGATGGTAACTCTCATTGCAGGATCGTCGTTAGCGCCTGCGGAGAGCTCAACGGTCTCGCTGGTTACCTTACCGTCAGAACCAACAACGGAAGCCTTGATCTTATCGCCCTGGAGAGCTACGCTTACCCAGTCATAGAGGCTGGCGCGGAGGGTCTTGCCATTAAGCGTTACATCAAGATCAACCTTGGTCTTATCGGTAAGCGGGTCATACTGCAGGCTGCCGGTGAAGCAATCCATCATTGAGTACGGATCGAACTGAGCTCCGCTGTAACCAACACCGAAGAGCATGTCAACCTGACCGGTACGCAGATAAGTACCGAAGGAGGTGGAGCCGAGAGTCTGAGACTGAACAAAGGTCAGATGTCCTTCAAACTTTGTGCCCTTGACCGCGTTGGTCCAGCAGGTCTTAAGGAACTCGTAACCGTTGTTGTAGTAGTTAGCGTCAGCGGGCTTACCTATGGTGATCTGAACTTCCCACTTGCCGCTTGCAATTGCATCGGCAGGAATGAGATTCTGAGCGATCGCTATATCATATGCCTTATCAAACAGTGTCTTAGCGCCGGCAGGATCGTAACCGGTGATGGACTCGATAGCGTCGTCACGGGTGGCGTATTCCTTGCCTTCGCCCCACTGATCGGAAAGTCCCCAGAAGCTGAGGATAGCATCCTTGGCTTCGTCCATGGCGCGGTAGGTGAATCCGCTCTCAGGGTCTGCAACGATCATAGAGGAAAGCAGAGCCTTTGCAACGCCGGATGTGGGAGACAGAGCCTGGTTGTATTCCTTACGGTCGAGAGCGTAGGACAGAGCCTGACGGAACTCCGGAATGGTAAGGACGGTCTTGTTGACGGTGTAGTTGCTGTTGATAGGAGCAGTGGTTGCCTGCAGTTTGGTGAGGTTTTCCATATCCGGGTTCATGGCAAGATACCAGGTGGACTCGGAATCGGTGAAGTAGGTGTAGTTGGAGCTGATGTAGTCCTCCATGTCCTCCTTCTGGAGTCCGTAGGAGTCGATCTCGCCCTTAAGGAACATCTCAAGACGAACGGCATTTTCGGTTACCTTCTTGTAATCGATGCTGTCGGTCATGTAGGTGCCTTCAATGTACTCGCCCGGGAGATAACCGTGCCAGTTGGGGTTTCTGTCGAGGTGGAGAGTTGCACCTTCGGTGTACTGAGTGAGCTTGTAAGGACCAAAGCCGACATAAGTGTCAACGCTGGTTCCGTAGCTGTTGCTGTAAACGCCGTTTTCGACCTTGATGCACTGCTCATAAAGAGGAGCGTATACAAGGAAGAAGCTGCTGCAGAGCTCGTAGCGGAGATAGAAGTTGTCTTCCATCGCGTTCTTGAGAACGATAACAAGCTCGTTGGCGCTCGGAGCGAAGAAACCTACGTTTCCATCGTATTCCATAGCATCATAGTACTGACCGAGGAAAGCCATCTCCTCGAATTCCTGGTAAGCGTAATCGCCGGCTTCGGCAGCATAAGCCTCAACATTGGCCTTGCCGTGCAGAATGGCAATAAGGTTCTGAGCATTCTTCAGAAGAGAAGCGTTGAGCTTGACCCAGCCGTTTTCATCGGCGGCTGCGGCAAGTGCCTTGTAGTCATCGCAGGGGATGTACTTGGGAGCGCAGCCCGCCCAGTCGGCAACCTCCTTGCCGCTCTTGTCAAGGTATACCCATGCATTGCCCGCTTCGTTGATGTAACGGGTAATCTTATTGCCTTCAAGATCGTAGAAGGTGTAGTCGGCCTGCTTTGTGCCGTTGCTCTTGTTTTCAGACTCGGTGTCCTTCTCTACAGAGCGAAGGAGTATCAGCTCGCCGGCTGTGCTGAAGATCTTTACCTTGCCGGAAGCATCGGTCTCAACATCGCTGCCAAAATAGCCCTTGGAAGCATAAAAACTAAGTGCGTCGCCCCAGTTACCGCCGCTGTTGATGTCGATAACAACATCAAGACCGTTGTGCTGGAGGATGCCGTCCTTATCGGTGGTGAAGTTCTTAGGATCGACATATTCATCAGCACCTAAGTTTGCGGAAACGAACTCACCGAGAGCGTAGGTGTTCTGCTTTACGTAGTTCTCGGCGTTGTATATTTTGAGCTGTCCAGCCTGATATACGTTGTCGGCACGGTAGTTTGCTGCCTGAGGATTGAGCAGAAGCTTCATGGATGCAACAAAGGAATTGGCATCCAGCTTTTCGCCGTTATCGAAGGTAAGAGTGTCTTTAAGAACGATCTTATAAGCCTTGTTCTCATCGCCTTCGACGATTCCGTATTTGCCTACATAATCCTTCGTGACGTCAACGGGATAATCAGCCGCCATAGAGGGGACGATCTTATATCCGGTGAAATCGTCGTTGTACTCGAAGGTGTAAAGTGCGTCACTGGTGTAGTCTAACACATAAGTGCTGGAGTTGGACTGATATGTGTGGACGTTCCATGACTCGGGGAGGTCAGACGGAGCCATACGGTATGTATACTGCTTGCCGTCATCAACGTAGCCCTGTTCGGATACGCCGCCGGGAGTGGCTGTGGTATCGCCCGACCCGGAAGTGTTATCCGAGGGTCCCTCGCTCGGCTTGCAGGCGGTCAGTGAAAAGAGCATTGCTACCGCAAGAACAAAAGCGAGAAACATTACTTTGTTTTTTCTCATGATTTTTCTCCTTATGAAATAATTGATGTTGATTCCATTCATGATCCGGCATGTCCTGTATCATTTTTATTCCGCCCGTACTCCTCCGGACGGGATAAGAATGAAGAAAACACACTGAATAGAATAACTTACACAATATTATACCACTACACCATCGTTGTGTCAATTGATTTAAGCGTTTTTTTGCGCATTTTTGCGAATTTTTACGTTTTATTCGCGTATGCATGGTTCTGTACCACTCCAAAATCATTGACAAAATGATGCCCTGCAAACCATTTCCGCTCGGCGCAAATGCCGCGGGTCTTCTCTCACACCCCGATAACTGCAAATCTCCGCCGCCCGCTGACGCGGGCAACGGAGTTTTGGCGTTCCCGAGGTGATTCGAACACCCGACCTACCGCTTAGGAGTGACCTCGGAACCGCTTTTTTGCGTTAGTTCCTGTACCTAAAAATCCCGTATTTTCAAGGCTTTTTCGTACTTTGAGTGTTAAGCTGTGTTACGGAATTTCTGCTAATTTTACCCCGTTTTTGACCTTCTGATTAGACGGGTATTAATGAATGCTTTGGATTATCCGCAGAAAAGCTCAAAAACACAATAAGAGAGCTTATCGAAAAAGGCGTTACAGATTTTCTGAGCGGAGGGCAAGGCGGCTTTGACAGGTTATGCGGTCGCTGTGTCTATGAACTCAAAAAGGAGTTTCCGCACATCAAGAACTATCTCGTTATCCCTTATCTCTCTTTCAATGTTTATGATAAAGAGCTGTTCGACTTGATAATATATCCCGATGGGTTTGAGAAATATCATTTCAAATCAGCCATTCCCGCAAGGAATAAATACTTGGTGGATAATTCCGGCTATGCAATCTGTTTCGTGACTCATTCTTGGGGCGGTGCTGCCAAGACCTATGAGAGAGCCAAGAAGAAAAAACTCCAAATAATCAACTTAGGAGCAGAACAGAATGGGGAAAGTAAGAGTGATATTCAGTAATCGGTTTGACCGACCGACGCTTGAAGAAATCGAAGCAGAAATAAAAAAGGAGAATTTGAACGACACAGCAGGCTCAATGACAGGGGAAGAATTTCTTGATTTTATGCAGAAGAACAAAAGGACTGTCCCAAATGAAAAGTGTTTAGCCAATAAAGATAAATTCATATGGGCAGTCCGTGAGTTATCAGAAACCTATGAAATTGATGCAGATTTAAGAGAAAGCGTTGACGGATATACCGCATATCTCTATATGAGCTATGCTTCATATTCCGGTTACATCAAGAAGCTGCTGGGAATAATCTTTATACTGTCTGACGGCTTTTCTATATTTGAATCAAAAGATAATGACAGCGACGTGTTGATGTGCTTCATTTATCATACGCACAATGTCTATTTGAAAGATAATGAAATAACGAATTTCTTATAATGTACTTGATGGCTACTCAAATGAGCAGCCATCTTTTTTTAATGGGCGGAATTTTGTAGGAATAGAAAAGCATAAAATAAAAAACTGATTTATTCCATAAAAAATCCCTCCTGTCAGATACATTGTTCCTAACAGGAGGGGTAAATGCGAGAGTACCAATTTGCTTGATTAAATTTTACCTTACAGCACGCTTTCTCTTTTTGCTTACGACCGTCGTAACGATCAGTGTGCCGCCGCTGACAAGGAGAACTGCAAGCCACAATGCCATATGGCTGTTATCTCCGGTCTGGGGTGAATCCGTATCGGTGTCTACTGTCGTTTTAGCCTTAACGGTAAATGTAGTAGTCGCTGTGCCGTTTGTCGATACAATGCCGATTGTATGCTCGCCGACAGAAAGCGTGGCTACATAGTCAGCCTTTAAGGTTACAATCGTACTGCCTTCTTTAACAGTATAATACTTTTCATCAAGGGTTTTACCGTCAAGCTCCACCCGGAGAAAATCGCTGAACTCCGCATTGGATGTGAAAGATAATTCCTTGTTTTATCCTGCTACTATGCTTTGTCCTTTGCCCTTAATGATTTCAGGCGGGAGCGTTGCTATTGTACTGTCCTTTTCACCGAGAACATAATACGGACTGCCGTCTGTGGTAAAGGTTATCGTACCGTTTTTCACATCGGCTGAAAGCAATTCCATACTGCCGTCGGATTTCAGAGAATAGACAACGGGGTTTTGCAGTGTATTTCCCGGCTTCATTGACACCGATATGCCGTCGGCATTGATCAGATTGCCGTTATTATCAAGATAATAGATATGGAACGCCTGCGGAGTCTTCACTTTGCCGTCTGTTACGCTGTTGACCCAGTCAAGAGCTTCCTTATCCGTGATAGGATCAATCACAAGCTGACCTTTGGTTTTATCCGCGTCGCTTATTTCGATTTCCGTGCCGTCCGGCAAGGTAGCCGAGCCTTCGCCGTCCTCATCTGTCGGAACCGTGTTCCACACGGTATTATCCACATACTTCACATACACACCGATGTCTTTTTGCTCTGTGTCGGTGTTCAGATTTGCTTCGGCGGCAAAGGCGGTCATCCCGCAGGAGAGCACAAGCACCGCTGCGGACATAGCCGTTATAACCTTTTTTAATAGAGAGTTCCTTTTCATTGATTGATTCCTCCCACAGTAACATTCAAGGATACCGAGCCTGCGCTTTCGTAGGTTTCCGGCTCATATCCCATGATTTTCAGTTTTATATTCTCACCTGCGGCAAGTGTTTTTGTCAGCGTTACGGTCTTTACATATTCGCCGGGGTTAAGAAGTCCCGTTTCGCCCAAAATGTTGCCGCCCGTATCCAGCACACGCAGCTTCAGGTATTTTTCGTTGCCCTCGGTGTTGGTAAAGTAGACGGTCAGATCCTGTCCGTCAACGGTCGGCACACCACAAACGGAAACACGGTACGCCATACCCTCCTTGTAAAGCTCGGTGTAGCCCATGCTTTCTTCTACCTCCGGTGTACCTTGGATGGCGGCGGCTTCAAAGTCGGGCGGTACAAATTCCGGCGTTTTCGGAATGCACAGCGCCGTTATCATGACAATCAGAAGCACGGCAAACACGCCAAAGAGGATAGGCAAGGTATGATCTTTATTCTTTTTGGAATTTGTCTTTATACGCAATCTGTTTTCCTCGCTTTTGCATTTCTATTGCTCTCCTATATAGGCACAGGGCATGCCCTATGCCCATATAGGAAAGGTCAAGGCAGAGCAGGTCGCCCTGCCTTGACAAGAACTATGTGGTGTTATGCTCCTTGCATTATTTCTCGGCAACCGTCCATGTGCCGTCGCCGTTATCGGTCACGGTGTAGGCGTTGGCGTCCACATATGCGGTGGGATCCACATTGAAGGTACCGCCGATGATGGTCAGGTAATCGCTGGCATTGCCGGAAGAGACCTCGATCAAGCTACCGCCCTCAGCCACGTTGAAGGTACCGCCGTTGACGATGATCTTCTGGGTGTAATCGGTGTCCACGTTCACATAGAAGATGGACTTATCGGCGTTAAAGGTGCCGCCGTTGATGGTGGTGATGGAGGGTATATAGGTAATGCCGGGTTCGAGATGAACGCATGCACCGAAACGCTCGCCGTCATGATACGCATTGAATTCGCCGTCGTTGACGATCACATTGCCGTAGACGTTGACAATAACGCTGGCACCGTCCCTACCGTCAAAGGTACCGCCGTTGATCATTACGCCCACATCGTTGGGATCCGAGGTAAGCTGGGCGCAGAGGATCACGGCATTGTTGTTGGTATACTTGCCGCTCTCGATGGTGATGTTGGTCTGGTTCGCTATGATAGCCGCAGCCTGCCCATTGCCGTTTTCTATCTCGTAGATTTCACTGTAGATGCTGTATCCGCCGTTGTTATTGGTGTCGCGCAGCACGAGATTGTTGGGGGAATCGCCGGTGTTGCCGGTGCTTATAATAGAGCCCCTCAGGGTGTTGCCGTTGAAGTCGATGGAAACGTTCTTCCTTATACCCAGATAGGGGGTGTCAACGGTGACATCGCTTGCCAAGACGATGTTGCCGTTGTTGACTGCCTCCTGCAGCTCCGCAAAGGTGGTCACGACGGTGGCAGTTTCGCCGCCCCCGGCGGAGCCGACCTTTGCGATGGTCACGGTGATGGTGCCGAGGGTTTTGTCTGCGTCGATTGCCGCACCGCTGATGCCGAAGTTGGCGGTTGCGGTGGGAGCATTTTCAAGCGTTGTGCCCTCTGCTGTGGCAAGCTCAAGAATGTTGTCGTTTTCGGTACCGCTGGCTTCGGTGAAGGTACCGACTACGCCGGTAACATTTGCAGTAAAGCTAAGCGTTGCGTTCACAGCCACATTGGAATGATTGGTGACGGTGATGGCGGGAGTGTTGTCCGACCATCCGCCCTCTGTCGCGCCTTCATAGGTATGGGTAGCAGGATTCCAAGTGCCCTGCGATGCGCCTGTGTAGGTGAAGTCCATAGCATCCCAAGCAATATCTGCGGAGATTATTTCGTCCGCCGCCGCGCCGGGAGTGTAGGTGCCGGATATCTCAATATTATATTTTCCCTTTCCGTTTCCGGTGGATGGGTTTTCGGTAAGTGTTGGAATTAAAGAAAGATGCAATGTACTTTCCTTTTGAATATTGTAATCAGCAAGCGTTTTGCCGTCATCAAGCTCTTTGCCTGCAAAAACCAATCTTTGCTGAACAGACGGAATCCCCGTTTTTTCCTCGATCTTTCCCTTAACAGCTTCTATCGAATCGCCTGATTCTACATCGATGGTATATGTAGTTTCGGCGTTGATTGGTTTCACATATATTTCCATAGCAAATGCCGTCATAGAAAGAGAGAGCACCAACACCATTGTGAGAATAAAGGTGCAAATTTTCTTCATATCGGTATCCTTTCTGACAGATTTTACTTCGTGATTTTAACTGTTATCGTACCGACCTTGGTGAAATCGGTCATGGTGCTGCTGGGTGTGCCGCTGAGCTTGAGAGCGGCGGTGACATAGTCGGCAGCGTTTACCTGTCCTTCAACACCCGCTGCAAGGAAAACTGCACCGGTGCTGTCGGCGGTTTTGTTGTTGTCGTAGGTAAAGGCACCGGTCAAGGTGTTGCCGCTTTCCGGTGCATAGGTAAAGGTGGCTTTCACATCCACATTGGAGTGGTTGGTGACCTTCACGGTGTTGCCGTTCTCGCTCCAGCCGCCGGTGGCGTCGGTCACGGTGTACTGATGGTTTTGCGCATCCCAGACCTTGGTGCCGCCCACAGAGTAGGTAAATTCCATAGCGCCCCATTCAATATCGGCGCTGATAACATCGGGTGTGGAGACTCCGTCCACATACTTTGCGTTGACGGAAATATCCTTACTGCCGCCGTCTGTTGTTACGGTGTCATCTGCCGCAAAGGCGGTTACGGACATAGAAGCAAGCATTGCGACTGCAAGAAGTATAGTAAATAATTTTTTCATAACGGTATGTTCCTTTCAGATTGTTATAATTTTATATTGAAAAATGCGTTTATTCCCACTTAACGGGTTTTCCGTTCTCGTCGTAGTGCCAAAACGTTCCAATGTATTCGCCGGTTCTTGGGCTTACGGCAGGTTTTTCATCGCTGTAGTAATAGACTACTGTCGATCCCGCACGGAATGTCCAGCCAACATCTGCGTATGTAGGGACAAGGACCCGAACACTCCAACTCGATTTCACTGCTCTCAATTTATTCATACTTGTCACGAGAACAGTCCCATCCAAGTCGTCAAATATATATTGAATTCCTTCAGGCATATAATATACACCGCTGGTAATTGAACGGTCACATATCGTGTTCAGCTGCGAGTTCTCTTCAAAGCGAACGGATATTCCGCTGCAACTGGCAAAGATGTATTGAGGTAACTTCTTTACACCCTTCGGAATCGTAATCTCCTTCAGCGAAGCACAAAAGCCAAAGGCTCTCCAACCAAGCTCTGTAAGATTCTTTGGCAGCTTTATTTCTTGTAAATCCGTTGCCCGATAAAATGCTTCATCTCCAATCCATGTCACACTATCCGGGATGTTTACACCAACCAAATTTACAAAATCCGCATAATCAGTTTCAAATCGGCAGAAAGCACGGTCCGCTATACCGACCGTTCCTTCCTTAACAGTAATTGTGGTGGGTTCGGTCAATTCACCTTGCGGATTGTATTTATAGAAAATCTTTCCGATGTAGATTTCGCCCTTCGGAAGATTATTCGCCCAACTTGTACCGCTGAAAGCCAGATATCCCACATAGTTGAGTGAATCCGGGAAATCAAAATTGTCAATAGCCGAACAATTTTCAAACGCACCGACACCAATGTGTTCCAATCCTTCATTCAACACAACTGTTTTTAAGTTCGTACACTTAAAAAAAACTCCGTCCGCACTTTGACCTACTGCACAGCCAAGATAACGCAGAGAATCAGGGCAGGTGACTTTTTCTATTTTTGTATTCTCTCCGAATGCAAAGTCGCTGACAGCAACGGTTCCATCCTTAATTACGACATCCGTGTCCGAACCGTGATACTCATACAGCACTTTGTTGATATAGATAAAGCCATCCTCCGCATTGGCAAGCAGAGTGTTTTGATACGGTGTGTTCCTAAAAGCCCACATACTAATATCAATTACAGAATCTGGGATAATGACTTCGTTTAGATTATTACAATTTCCAAAAGCCATGTACCCTATCGCATTCACGCCATTACCCAAAATAACCTTTTCAATAGTAACTTGGCCTTCAAAAGCTTTATCTCCGATTGCTCCACCGTTTACCGTTACTTCCTTTAATGTATTTGGGATATATGAGTAGATCTTCTCGCCGTCAAAAGCTGAGGTTTTTCGATCACTATACATTTCATTTAGTATACCATATACTAAATGCACATTATCAGTGTATTTTGTTCCGTAATCAGAATAACCAAATAGATAATTTAACGGCAACTGGTATGAATCCGTTATTTCCTTTTTGCAATCTCCCAAGAACGGAACAGTCAGACTCTCCAGAGAGATACAATCGACAAAAACAGATGGGTTAATGTAGGTAACACCGTCACCGATTACAATATTTGTAAGATTTGTGCAGTCATAAAATGCAAAGGTATCCAGCGTGTCATTCTTCGCATAGCCGCCGGTTACGGTGATGTCTTTCAGTGTTGTCGGCAGGACTGTGCCGCCTTGCTTATAGCTTTTCGCACCGAAGGCATAGCCGATACTGTAATATTCGCCGTTGGAGCGGTTGCCGGCAAAGGGAACCGTGAGCTTTACAAGACTCGTGCAGTCTTTCAGCGCACCGAGCTCAATCTCATAAACAAAGTCGGGAACCACAAGCTCGGTCACGGAGGTGTCCTTAACGCCTGTGATCTTCACTCTGCCGTAGCTGTCGGTCGTGTAAGTAAAGGCAGCAAGGTCGGCTTCGTTAAATGCCGGCTTGAAGGAAATGCTGACGGTTATCGTTCCAAGTGTAGCATTCTTTGTAATAGCTCCTCCGCTGATGCCGAAGTAAAAGGTTTTTGCGTCGGCTGCGGACTGTTCCGAGCCCTCGGCTGCCGCACTCAGATTGGCACCCTGCTCGTCGGCAGACAGCGCCGTGTAGGTGTCGCCGCTTTTGCTGTAGAAAGTGCCGGTGACACTTGCCGCAGGCGCAAAGCTCAGCTCCGCAACCACATCCACATTGGAGTGGTTCGTCATCGTAATCCCCGGCTTATTATCCGACCAGCCGCCGTTCTCGCCGCCTATGTAGGAGTGCGTGCCGGGATCCCATTGCTTTTCGCCCTCGGTGTATTTGAAGGACATTTCCTCCCAGCCGACATCCACCGATACGACTTCACCGGTGGAGGCGACGGAATATTCTCCCGCCACGTTGATTGTGCTGCTGCCGCCGCTGTTTTCTGCCGCATAGACCGTTGCCGTAGCAGAAAACACCAGAACAGAGACAAGCAGAATAGAGAGTAATCGTTTCATAATCGTTTTATCCTTTCCGATGTATTTTTACTTTTAATATTGATTCTTACTCGGTAACAGTCAATGTAAGTTCGCCCTTCGTATCGATCATTGCCTTTTCGCCGCTGTCGGGATCATAAGCCTGAACCACAAGCTCGGCATTATATCCGCCGACCTGCAACTTGGATGCCGCATCCTTTTGAAGCTCCAGCTTGCTCACCTGGTTGCCCGGCGTGATCAGGTCGGATTTCGCCACCACCAAATCGTTCACCATAATCAGTATGGAAACATTCTGATTGGAGGCGTTGGGGTTGGCGTAATAAAAGGTGACGGTTTTTTCAGAGAGATCGACCGTTGCCGCCGTGCCGTAGGTGACATTGATGGCACCGCCGCCTTCGGGACTGTCTAACTTGCCGCTGTCGTCACCGTCAATCGGGGTTTGGTTTGACTCAATCCCCTGCGGAGGATAGTCCGGCGAGATGTCGCCGCCCCCTCGGAAGAACACCGCCCATATCGTAATGACGATACAGATTGCCATACCGATACACAGCAGGATGATCAGCAGCTTGCGCGTTTTTTCTTTGCTCATGGTTTGATGGTGGTTCATAGTATGTATTCTCCTCCTTATATCGGGTTAGAACCGCTGAGATTGCCGACACAAACGCCGGTACCCGACCTTGCTTTCGGGTTGTATTTCATAACAAAGAGTTCGAGGGTTTCCTTCAGCGTTTCTATCTGGGATTTCATATAGAATTCATCCTCAAACAGTGCGTAATGCACGCAGGCTCTTATCAGAATGAAAATCAGCGGTGTCAGCTTCTCATAGGGAATCCCCAGCTTATCCTCTAAGCTCTTTGCATATTCAGTATATCGTTCATCTACACCCTTAAAGAACTTCTGACTGTACTGCCTGTATTTCGGGTGAGTGTAGATTTGATACATAAGTCTGTATTTCTTGCCGTGCTTTTTCGCCGTCCAATAGGGTATCTCGTCCATAAACCGCCCCAAGTCCTCCACATTGGTGGGGGCTTTCGCCATAAACTCATCTTCCACCTTACTCATACAATATTCGGTGGACTTGATGATAAGGTCATCGAGGTTTTCAAAATACAGATACAGTGTCGCAACACTGCAATCGCAGGCTTTTGCGATAGTTTTTATTCCGACAGAGGAAAATCCGTTCTCCGCATAGCAGTTGAAGCTATTTTCCATAATCTCAATTTGCTTTGCCCTGCGGGCTTCTTCATTTTGAGGGCGCAATAAATCGTACCCTTTCCACGACAATAAAGTGAATTTTCATTTATATTATATGATTTTCGCTTTACAATGTCAAGTGGGTGCAGTAAAAACCATGTTTTAAAGCACATTAAAACAAGTTTGAATTGTTATAAGCATTCTTTTTAATTAGCAGGAAAGCGATTTTGATTAGCAAAAACCGAAAATTCATGTTAATTTTATTAGTAAGCTAATTGAGGGTAATGGTAATATGAACACGCAAAATATGAGTAAAAATATAGCCTTGCTCCGCAATCTAAGCGAAATCACAGGCACAAAAAGCAACGCCGAAAGCTTTGTACTTCTGAGGTTCTTCGGGTGTAAACATAACCGGATAATTCACCGCCGTATTCGGAATACATATGTATGCAGTTTGATTTGATGTGCGGGCAGTCCGTTCGGCGTCAATTGGCTTTTGGGAAATCTGCCGAGACTGCAAATGGTTCTGCCGCATTTGAGCTTGATTATTTCTTTCTGACGAAGGCGAAGGTGCTTTGTCAAATGTTCTGAGTATTTCTTCAATTTCTTTTTCTTGTTCGTCCATTTGATTTCTCCTTGTTCGATTTCTTTCCGAAAATCGGCAAAGCGCTTTTTTGCCGCCTTTCGGAAAGGGACTTCCGAAGAAATCCTTTTCATAAGGAAAAGGCGGCAGCGGAAGCTCCGCTACCGCCATCCTTAAATGGTTAGCTATCTGTTATTTCACAGATTTTCTTTTTTAGTATAAACAGTAGTTGTCACAACTCCGAAGCCGCTGACGAACAGCAGAGCGATCCACAGCCACTCATACTGTTGTCGCCGGTCTGCGGATTCTGAACATCATCCGAAGGCTTGGTGGTATCGTCAGACTTGGTAGGAGCGACAGGTTTGGTTGCCTTCTGACCTTCTTCGATAGTCTGAGTCGTTACTGCAGAGCTACCGGCAGAATCAAAGGTTACGGTATAGTTTTTATTTCTTTGTTGTAACAGTCTTAGCTTTTGACCAGCCTGAATAAATCCTTATGGATTTGCCGTTAATCTTAACTGTCTTATAGGTGCGAACTCTTACATAATACTTTTTCTTGCCCGAAAGCTTTGAAATTTTCTTTGATACTGTTGTATTCTTGCCTACTGTTACGGTCTTAGCCTTGCTGAATTTACTTGAGGCACTGTACTGTACCTGATAGCCTGTTGTCTGTGTAGCCTGCTTCTTCCACTTTACTGTAAACTTCTTTGAACCTGCTTTAAGTGAGGAAATACTTGTTGCCTTTGGCTTGATTGTGAAATAAAGCGTCTTTGTTCCGCTGTATTTACCCTTAAAGGTAATCTTTACTGCGTACTTGCCAACATACTTTCTGCCTTTTGCATAAGACACAGTATAGTCAGTATTCTTAACAAGTGTCTTTCCTGTTCTGTCCTTAACAATAACCTTAGGTGTTCTAACCTTTCCGTTATATGTTAATGATGTTGCTTTAAGCTTTATGCTTGATGCCTTTGGAATTACTGTCGTTGAAAGAGTTTTCTTACATACCGAACAGTAATTTACTATCTTGCCGTTTGCTGTTGGGGTTGCCTTTGTTACGGTTTGCTTTGTGGTGTGGGCAATCTTAGCAATATTGCCCCAAGATGCAAGGTCGGTTATTTCCTTTGTACCGAGTACATCTTCATAGAACTTGCCACACCCTTCGCACTTGTAGTATGCTTCCTTACCGCCCTCTGTGCAGGTGGCAGCTTTCGCAGCAACCAAAGTCAGATTGTGAGTGTGCGGTACAGTTTTGTAATATCCGCAGGTGTCGCAAACATTGTCAGAACCGTAATCGTGAGCCGCTTCGTCCTTTTTGTCGTGGCAACGAGAACATTCATGCCAGTGGTTAGTATCATCAGACTTCCATTCTGTGCCTGCGGTATGTCCGGGAGCCGGAATCTTCACACTGGTTTTATCGGTAATTTCTACCGATCCTGTTGCATCTGCGAACCACTTGTCACAGCCATCGCAGGTGTAGTATGCGGAATTGCCCGCAGTAGTGCAGGTGGCAGCTTTCGCAGCAACCAAAGTCAGATTGTGAGTGTGTTCTTCGTTTTTATTTTTGTAATAATATGTAACAACCGTTCCGTC
>ERZ779869.1639-NODE-1639-length-20191-cov-4.216180_pt1 | contig 20191 bp, 22 predicted proteins | sample MGYA00511557_ERZ779869 | MGnify/ENA primary metagenome ERZ779869 (study PRJEB29588, sample SAMEA2154620) | human gut metagenome | biome: human gut; feature: human-associated habitat; material: faeces | place: Denmark | collected 2008/2010 ... | reverse complement strand
TATTTTATTATATTTATATGTAAAAGTCAATACAAAATTGATAAAAAAATTCAAAATAAAATTGATAGAAAAATTCAATATAGATTTGGTGGCTAAAATGGTAAATGTTTCCATTCTAGCCATTTTATTTTTAACTATTTTTTACTCTACTTTCCATTTCTTCGATTTTTCCTTTTAATCTATAGGATGGTCCTGTTATTTTGATAATACTTGAATGATGCAGTAATCTATCTAATATTGCATTGGCTAATGTATTATCACTAAAAACTTCTCCCCATTTTGAAAATGGCTGATTTGTCGTTATTATTGTTGAACTTTCTTCATATCTCTTAGCTATTAATTGAAAGAACAAATTTGCTCCATCTCTATCTACAGGGAGATATCCGATTTCATCAATTATTAATAATCGGTATTTACAAAATTGTTTTAATCGTTGTTCTAATCTATTTTCTGCATGAGCTTTTTTTAGTTGCATTATTAAATCGTGGCATGATATGAAATAGGTTAGATATCTTTTCTTTGCAGCAGCAATTCCTAAACTTATTGCTAGGTGTGTCTTTCCTACACCACTCGATCCAACAAATAATATATTTTCTTTATTTTCCATAAATCTTAATGTTTCTAAATCTAATATTTGTTGTTTGTTTATTCCTGGTTGATAACTAAAATCAAAATCTTTTATTTCTTTTTCAAAAGGAAATGCTGCAACCGTTACTTGTATTTTTGATGCTCTTTCATCTCTATAGATTATTTCTTCTTCAGTTAGCTTATATAATACATCTACAATTGATATATCTTGTTCTTTTATACTTTCTAAATAATTTGGTAAAAAAGTTACCATTTTATCCAATTTTAATGTTTCTAAATTATTCATTAACTTATTATAATTTATCATTTTTTATTACTCCTTCTATTCTAAAAATATATCCATTTTGGTTAGATTTTCTTCTATAAATTCATCTATTTTATCATCACTTTTTCTTTTCATTGCATCAGATTTTAATATCTCATGAACATGTTCTTTTTTATAATTTAAATATTTTCCGTGAAATTTTGTGACTTACTATCAAATCTGTTGTATAATATATATCAAGAGTATCTTCATATTCATTAACTGTGAGATACTTACCAATATATTTTATAGGAACAGAATATTTATGTTTTTTATATGTTATCATAGATTCTTTTGATACTTTGTACCCCTTATTTTGGCGGAAATATGGGCACATAAGAGCCATTGACGGCATATTATATAAATATTTTTGTTCCTCTTTTAATCTATCTATAGGTTTCTCTACAAAATTTAAGTCTTCATTATTAATTTCTTCTTTTAGTTTATTTACTATATCATCAAGCTCTTCTATTGTGGTAAATTCTTTATTATAAACTTTAAGTCTGTCCATTAACTTTGCTACACATTCAACTTTTCCTTTTGTCTGTGGCCTATATGGTCTACATGTATTTACATTAAATCCCATATCCTTAGCAAATTGAGCAAATTTTTTATTTATAACCACCGTTCTATATGTAGAAGATAATCTATCTACTACTGTAGCCATATTATCAAATAATACTTCATGAGGTACTCCTCCAAATTCTTTACACGCGTGCATTATACATTCAAATAATATATCTTGAGTTTTATCTAGTGTAAGTTCAATATATTTATATCTAGAATAACCTAAAACCATTAGAAATATGTTGATTTCAAATTCTTTTCCTTCTTTGTTTATAATTTTAAAATTTTCTTTCCAATCTACTTGAGCTTGGTATGCTGGGGTTGTTTCAAATCTCATTGTAGCCTTTTTTTGTTCTTCTTGTTTATGCTCTTTAATAAATTTTGATACAACACCATATGAACCAGTAAATCCACGTTCTTTTATAAAATTATAAATTGATCTTCCGTTAGCAGAATAATCATCTACTTTTTCAATTATTATTCCTTTGTATTCATCTAATTTAGAAGAATATTTTCTCTTTATAGTTTCATCTTTAGTTTGTTTTTCTAAATACTTATTAACAGTATTTATTGAGCAATTAAATCTTCTAGCTAATTCACTCTTATTAATCATCATTTTCACCCCTTTCAAATCATCTATAGCATTTAATAAATCTTTTCTCATAAAACTTCAACTCCTTTCATTTTTTATTCTTAATTTAAGAAAAGATATATTAATTATACTATGTTTTTGGCATCAAAAAAACTGATAGAATTCTATCAATTTTATTTTGAATTTTTCTATCAGTTTTATTTTAACATTTACATGATATTGTTCGTTTGAAAACAAGGAGGTAATAACTATGGATATATACGCAACAAGAGAAAGAATGCGTATCGAAAACATAAGCTTTATGCAACTCCCGTTACGAGTAGCATACTATGCGAGAGTTAGTACAGAGTTTATGGAACAATTAAATTCACTTGAAAATCAGGTGCAATACTTCACTGAATACATTGGTGAAAATCCTAATTGGGAATTTGTTGATGGATATATTGATGAAGGTATATCTGGTATCACAGCCCAAAAGCGTGAACGATTTATTCAAATGATAGAGGATGCGAAGCAAGGAAAGTTTGATTTAATTGTAACCAAAGAGGTATCTCGTTTCGCAAGAAATACTTTAGATAGTCTAAGATATACAAGAGAGCTGCTCAACAATGGCGTGGCTGTATTCTTCCAAAACGATGGATTAAACACTATCGAAAAGGATTCTGAATTGCGACTAACAATTATGTCGTCTGTCGCACAGGATGAATCAAGAAAAATATCCGAGCGTGTGAAATGGGGACATCGTCAATCAATTAATAATGGTGTTGTGCTTGGAAACAGTAATATTTATGGTTACCAAAAGCTAAACAAAAGGCTTGTGATAGATGAAACGCAGGCTCCTATGGTTAGAGAATTGTTTGAAAAGTATGCTACTGGCAAATACAGTATGAAGCAGCTCGAACAATACTTTTGGGATAAAGGTTATAGAAACACCAAGGGCAAAAGATTAAGCCATTCAACACTTGGAAATATCATTACAAATCCAAAATACAAAGGCTACTATGTAGGACATAAGGTTATCATCACCGACCTATTTACCAAAAAGCAAAAATTTTTGCCAGAGGAAGAATGGGTAATGTATAAGGATGAAACCGGCGATATCGTTCCAGCGATAGTATCTGAAGAGATTTGGGAGGAGGCTAACAGAGTTTTCAAAATGAGAAGTGAAGATGTTAAAACAAGGCAGCACAAAACGGTGCATCAAAATTTATTAACTGGTAAGTTAATATGTGGTCACTGTGGAACAGCATACTATCGCAAGGACTCAAAGCGAAAGGATGGATCAGTAAATTCCACTTGGCGTTGTTCAAACAAAATCAATAACGGAAAGGATGCGTGTCCATCGTGTTCGATATATGAACACGAGATAATCCCAATACTCGAAGATGTGTTCACCCATAGCCGAAAGAATATCGGTGACCTATCAAAGCGAATGGAAGAATTATCTAAACAACTGTTAGAAGGTGATGATTCGGCAGCAAGAATCGCAGAACTAAATAGCCTGATTGAAAACGAAGAAAAGAAGAAAATGAAAATCCTTCAATTCAGTATTGATGGCAAGTTTAGTGATAAGGATACTATTAATATGACTGATGCCTGCAACAAGGAAATTGCAAAGTATCAGGAAGAAATAGAATTCCTAACCGACAAGCTAAAAAGCAAGAAGGATATGAAAACTGAATTATACGAGGTTAAAAGAATCCTAAAGCTTGCTAGTGAGTCGTTAAAGACAGGTGAAATAGACAGACCGTTCGTTGATAGATTTATTGAAAAAATAATAGTCTATCCCGAGAGACAAACTATGCGACTCAAAGTTCATCTCTATAATGGACAGACAATCAATAATATGTTGGATAAGTCAAAAGGTCGTTCAGGTCACACGATGAATTTTGTTTCTTCCCCGCCTGATAGTTCATCTCCTATTATGTTATGAATGTTTAATTTTCCTAATATAGATTTATCTTCTACATTATCAATTTTAATTTGTTCTAATTGTGGAATATATGATATTTTTCCATAAGTTTTAATTTCTGCTTTCTCTAATTTTATTTGCTCCAATAAGATTTTTAATAATGTTGTTTTTCCAACTCCATTTTTTCCTACAATTCCGATTTTGTCATAACTATATATTTCTAAATCGTCAATGTCTAAAATTTGCTTTCCATTATATTCTATATCTATATTTCTGGCTTTTACTATTAACTCCATTTCTTTACTCCTTTATTACATTTTTTCTTTTCATACGAGTTATTGTAATAAAGTTCTTATCACGAAATAACTCGTGATATTACCATATTCTTGGTATCATATTTTTTCACTCTCCCCTCCAAATTACTATTTGTCTTTCTCTTACACTTAAAATTATACCACAAAAATTCCCTTCATTTATTATGCAATATTCTTTTATGAAAAGAAATCAGTCTTTATATAATATTTCTTCATTATTTGGTATATCTAATGAGTTAGTATAATTTTCAAATCTATCTACGGTATCAGTTTCCATCTTTTCAGTTACTCTTACATAGATATTATAAGTAGTCATAATAGTTGAATGACCTAATCTTTTAGATACTGCTTTTATGTCAGCACCTTGCTCTATTAATCTTGTTGCATGTGTATCCCTAAAGTCATGAAATCTACTTGGTATCTTTAATTCATAGTTAATTACTTTATAAGCATGTCTAGGAGTTTCAGTTCCTCTAAATTGACCATTGGGTTTAACAAATATTAATTTAGCTTCTGGTAAATTAACTTCTAATTCAGCTTCTGCATTTACTATTTTTATTTCTTCTCGATTAGTATATTCATTTATTACAACCTTTTCATAATGTTTCAAATATTTATCTCCATAAAATTTTTTATGTTCTTCTGTTAGTTTCTTATATTCTTTTAATGCCTTAATTAATGTATCACCAATCGCAATAGTTCTTCTTGACTGAGGATTCTTACAACTTCCATAAAACCATGTTTCAGTAGAATGACCTTTAGCTATATTATATCTTTTAGGTAGTCCATCTTTATTCTTTCTTATTATGTTTTTATTGACAGTCAATGTTTTATTTTCAAAATCTATATTATCCCAAGTTAAGCCATAAACCTCAGATACCCTTAAACCTGTGTAATAAGCAGTTAAAAATGAATAATAAATATATGGTGTATCTTTAAATCTATCTAATATCCTTTCTATTTCCTCTTGAGTATAAATATGTACAGGATCTCCAGTTACTATTTCGTATCTTGGAATATGAACATGCTCTGCTGGATTATGATTTATAAAATTAACATCATAACAAGCATATTTTAATGCTCCTTTTATTGTTTTTAGTATTCCATGAAGATAATTTTTTGAAAATTTATTATCTACATATAACTGATTAATAAAGTTTTGTATTAGTTCTGAATCAATTTGAGATAACTTATACATTCCAAGTTTTGGTTTTAAATGAACTTTAATAATATTTAAATAAGTTACTATAGTTGCATATTTTAAATTAAAATTACAATAATTATCAATCCAATAATCAAGATAGTCTGCAAATGACATATCTCTATTCTTATTCTTTTTACCATAATAGTAATATTCATTATAAGCTAATGCTCCTTCATGTAATGCTTCCTGTTTAGTTTTAAATCCTGACTTTGTTAGCCACTTTCTTGTTCCATCAATAGAAGCTATTTCAATTCGGTATTCATATACCTTTCCACGTTTTCTTACGCTTACCATTCTTTGTACCTCTTTCCTAATTTATGGTAAACAAAAAGCCATCAAATTTTGATGACTTTTATCTAACGTGTTGTCCACGAATAATATACTAAATTTTCATATAAATTATGCATTTTGTCCACAATCTTAAATTTACGTGGACAAAATGTGGACAAATAGCCATTTTTGAGTGTTTTTTACGTGGACAAAATCCTCGCAAACCCAATACTCACCGCTACTTACCACAACATTGTTTATATTTTTTCCCTGAGCCACATGCTCATGCTCTTTTGGTATATATAGTATTATCGTTACTATCGTTATTATTGTTATTTCAAAGCAAAAGTGGTTCGGGAACATTTGGTATATATAGTATTTATGTTACTATTATTACTATGGTTATTTCATTTTTTGGAAACAAAATGGAAACATTGTTTTCATTCGTTTACTATTATAACATCTAAAAAAATTAATGTTTTAGTGTTGGCTATTCCTTCACCTAAGGACATGATACCATGATTTTTTAAAAAGGACAAGGATACTTGAAGAAAAGAGCAAAAAAAAAGATAGTGGAACTAAATCTTATATTCCACTATCTCATCTATAATATCTGACTTCATTAATTTATCAAATACTTCTGTAGCATTTTTTCGTGTATCACTTGTACTAGATATGTAATAGTTTTCTGTTGTTGATACATCTTTATGACCTAATATATCAGCTACTTCTCTTCTTTCAATTCCATTATTAAGTATCTTAGTAGCATAACTACCTCTTAAATCATAGAATCTGCAATTTTTAAATCCTAATTCATTTCTAATTATCTTAAAAGGATATTTAATTAAATCTGTTCCAGTATATCTACCATTTGATTTAACAAATACTAAATCTATATTATTATCATACTTATATCCTTTTTTATTTTCCACAATTCTAGTTTCTATTACTTTACCATAACTATTTGTAACTTCTTCTTTATGATAATAAATATATTTTTTACCATATATTTTTTTTAAATAATCTTGTTTCTTCTTAAAGTTCTTTAGTGCTTCTAATAATGTAGTGCTTATATAAATATCTCTTGTTCCAGAGATAGTTTTTGTTGTTCCTATATACCATCTGCCTTTATCATCTCTTGGTTTATCGTAAACACTATGTTTAATATGTATTATTCTTTCCTCAAAATCAATATCTTCCCAAGTAAGAGCAAACACTTCTCCAGTTCTCATACCAGTAAAGCAAGATGTTAAAAAAGAGCAAGTAAAAGCATCTTGCCCTTTAAATCTATCTAATATCTTCGTTACTTCTTCTAAGGTATATAAGTGTTTTACCTCCTCTTTTTCAATATCCATTCTAGGTAGTCTAATAGTAAGTGCTGGATTATATTTAATCATTCCATAAATATCACATGCATCTCTAAAAGAACCTTTTATTACTTTTAATATATTTTTAAAGTATGATCTAGAAAATTCATATTCTTCTACTAAATCTGATATAAATATATTTAATCTAACACTTGTTATAGTTGATAACCTATACATTCCTAACTTTGGTTTAATATATTTATTTATTAATGTTGTATATGCTTGAATAGTACTATATTTTAAATTAGTCTTACAATAATTATTTAACCAGTAATCTAAATAATCACTATAGGACATCTTACATTCTTTAAATGGTACTCCAGCATTAATGTATTCAGTATAAGCAAGATTACCTGATTCAATAGCTTCTGCCTTTGTCTTAAATCCAGACTTATTAATGAATTTTCTTTTTCCACCTACTGATGCTATTTCAAACTTATACTGATATACATTCCCTCTTTTTAAAACATTAACATTCCCCATTAATCTTCCTCTTTAATAGGAATATCTGTTAATTTAACTATATTATCTAAATCGGTAAAATCTTTACCTTCATTTTCTTCTAAAAACCTTTCTAAAGAACTTTTTAATATTTTAATACTTCCTAGTCTAATAGCTGGAAGATATCCCCTAGCTATTAATTGATAAATATAATTAGGACTAATATGTAATATTTTTGATGCCTCTTTAACTGTATATACTAATGTATCATTCATAATTAACCCTCCTTAGAAAGCAGACTTAAAATGAACTTCTATAATAGTTACATTATCTTGTTTATTATTTTCAATGTGATATTTTTCATTATCAATTTTATTCTTAACTTTAATTAAAGTTCCATTATCTAAATTATCAACATTAATTCTCATAAATGCTCTATTATTACATTCATCATAATCCACTTTGTAATTTTTATTTGTTAATACTTCTTTTATTATTTCTTCTACTTCTTTGAATAAGTTTCTTTCGTTTTCTAATTTTTCTTCTATCATTTGTTGATTTTCCTTTGTTAATCTATCCCTAAATCTACCTCTTTTATTTTTCATTTCATATTTAATATTTTCCACAGTAAAGTATGTATAAGATAAATCTTTTAAACTATTAACTGTTCTTTCAATCATACCTTTTTTATAACAAGAAAACTTTTTATAAAGAATAGTATCTCTAAATATAGGAAATCCTATAATCGGAAATATTATCATTTTGTAATGTAATTGTTTTACTTCTTCTGGAGTTAACAAATCTCTCGCCATTAAAGAAGTAGATTTATTGCCATTATAATTTGTTAAACTAATTGATTGACTTACTGATGATTGTTCTATTGTCCTTTTACCTAATCTTTTAGATATTGCCTCTGCTGTTTCCTGTGTGTTTGTTTTTAAATAAACCAATCCACAGTTATCCAAAATAATTTGAGCGACATCTTTTCCATATACATTATCTAATTGAGCAAATGATTGTATAAAAAAATGAAATCTCATACCACGAGATCTCGCTACCGATACTATTGCTTCAATATCTGATAATGGAGGACAGTTAGCAAACTCATCTAATATAAAGTCAATTTGTACTGGAAGTTTTTTATCTTCCATACTGTTTGCTACTTTTACAAGTTCTCTATATAACAATCCAACTATTACTGTTACTAATGTAAAATATGTTTTATCTTCATCTGGAACAATAACATATAGAACTGTTGGTTTCTTACCTAGTATCCCAAAATCAAAATCACTTATACTTGTAACATTTGCTACATTGACATCATCGAATAAACTCATTTTAGAACCCCATACCGAAGTTATACTTTTATATGTATTCTCACTAGCTGTTATTATTGATGTTAAAGAATCTTTAGACTTAGTTCCATATTCTCTAGTTTCTAAGTATTCTTTAAATTTAGCAAAGTTCTTTTCAGCCATAGAACTGTTTTGAAATTTTCTAATTGATGTCATTGTTATTTGTTCTCTATTAATATTTCCTAGTTTATATTCCTCTAAAAAGAATCCAATTAATCCCTCAAGTAATTGTCTAGCACTATTATTCCAAAATGGATCTTTAGCTTCTACTTTTTCTTTCATAATCATTTCAGATAAAGATGTGATTAATCTATTCGTTTCTGCTAAATGAGATATAGCCATATTGTTAAAAGATATGTCTGTATCTTTTATTTTGTCATAATACATATACTCTTCATATTCTTTAATAATAGGTTCAAGTATATTTAATTTGTTAGACTTTTCAGGATTACGAAAATCTATAGTTATTACTTCATATCCTCTGTCTTTAAACATTTTAGAAGTAGTAGCAAAAATTTCTCCTTTAGGATCTGTAATAAATGCACTTCTTTTTGTTTCTGCAGAAGATAGAAAAGAACAATAAGGAATAACTTGAGTTACTGATTTACCAGATCCAGTAGAACCTAAATATACCCAGTGAGGTGTTTCTTTATCCATCCATACTGTTTTTAAGTTCTTATCAAACCATATAGGAAAACCTACATTTTTTATATGATTTATATTCTCTTTACCAAAAGTCTTTTGAACTTCTTTAAAAGTTGAAAATCTTGCACTACCATATTCATTACTATTTTTAATTTTATGTTTCGCTAACATAGGTTCAATATAAACAAACACTAATAAGAAAATTCCTAATACTACAAGAATTAATATATATGTTAAATTCATAATCTACTTCCAAAATTCTTTTTCTTCAAGTATCTTTTCTATTCTAGCATTTGATATATCATAATATCTTTTATTAATTTCAAAACCTATATATTTTCTATTTTCCATAATTGATGCTACTGCTGTTGTTCCACTTCCCATAAAACAATCTAAAACTATATCATTTTCATTACTACTATTTCTAATCATTCTTCTAATAAAATCAACTGGCTTTATAGTAGGATGTTGATATAAAATTCTATCTCTTGCATTTGAGGGAGAAGTATAAACAGTTCTAGCATCATCATAAGTTGTTGGATTACATTTAGATTCCTTTCTAAAGTATAAACAATACTCTTTATCATTTATATATTTATTACTATATAATGGCATTGCATTTGTTTTATTCCATATCAGTATTTCATATCTACATTTATGTTTATCAACAAAATATTTCAAATAATCTTCTATTTGATTTTTATTACACCAAATATAAATATTTACTTTTTTCATTATTCTTATTAATTCATCTAATAAAGAAAAATCATAACTCTCGGTTAAGTTATGATTCACTAATGTATTTTCTACTTTTAAAATTGATTTAGCTATTCGATTGTATCCAATTCGATTTTTTCTTGTATTTATATCATATGGAGGATCGATTATTACTAAATCAATTGAGTTATCTGGAATAGATTTAATTCCAACATAACAATCTTCGTTATATATTACATTTGTTTCCAAATCTTTACCTCCTTTATTTCATAAAAAAAGAATAGTCCTGTACTAGCAGCTATTCTTACTTTGACATGCGAATATAGAAGAAAGGTTCTATGCTCGGCAAAATCAAATGGTTCAATAATGATCCCTTTCGGGTCAATTTCATTATATCATTTTTCGAATGTATTTTCATCAATTTTATCATCTGCATCTACAAATGTTATATATTCAACATTAGGCATGTTTTCATATACATAATCAAGTCCTCTATTTCTGGTTGCAGATGGTCCAGAATTTTCATCATTTTTAAGATAAATAACTCTAGAATCATTCTTAGAATATTCTTCAATTATCTTAGAAGAATCATCGATAGATACATCATCAATACATATTAATGAAATATCCTTGAATTTTTGTGCAAGAACGCTTTCGATACTTCCTTTCAAAAATTTTCCAGCATTATATACTGGCATAATAACAGCTATTTTAGAATTCATAAATCATACCCCCTAACAAATTCTACTATATCTATAACTATCTAATTAGCTTTTTAGTTTTAATTTCGTTTTTTTTTTATCTCAATTTTATCTGTGGCAATCTTATCCGAGAATGTTTCATCATGCTCTACAAATATCATTGTAGGATTATAATTTAAAATTAAATTTTCAATCTGTAATCTTGAATAAATATCTATATAATTTAAAGGTTCATCCCATATATATAAATCAGCTTGTTCAGATAAACTCTTAGCTAATAATACCTTCTTTTTTTGACCTTCACTATAACTTTCAATACTTCTATCAAATTCTTTTCTATCAAAATCTAATTTTCTTAATATTGACATAAATAATGTTGCATCTATATTATTATCCGATATAAAATTTTTCAAACTTCCTTTTAAATAAGATGTATCTTGTGAAACATATGAAATTTTTAAATCATTTGGTAAATACAATCCCCCATTGTAATTTATTTTTTTACCCAAAAGCAATTTGATTAAACTAGATTTCCCAGAACCATTATTTCCTTTTAGTTCAATTCTATCTCCTTTGTTTACTGAAAAACTAACTTCATCAAATAAATCTCCACATCCATAATCTATACTAAGATTTGATACTTCTAATAATTTGTTACTCCTATAATTTGTTGGACTAATTTTTAGTTCTTCCATTGTTTCTATATTTTTTAATAATTTTGATTTTTCTTCAATTGCTTTTTCTTTATGATCACGTGCAACTAAAGATCTTTTCATCATTTTAGCAGCTTTATGCCCAATATAACCTTTATCTGGTGCAACACCTTGTTTAATATTATATTTACTTTTTTCAACTTGATCAGACCAATTTGCTGTTTGTCTAGCAGATTTTTCTAGTCTAGATATTTCACCTTTTAATTTTTCATTTTGATTTAATTCAAAATTATCTTGTCTTTGCTTATTTTCCCACCAAGAGCTAAAGTTTCCTTTTTGAACCTCAATATTAGTTTTATTAATTGATAAAACATGATCTATACAATTATCTAAGAAACGCCTATCATGAGAAACTAATATAAATCCCTTTTTACTGTTTAAATATTCAGCAACAATTTCTCTTGCCTCAATATCTAAGTGATTGGTAGGTTCATCTATAAGTAAAAAGTTATTGTCTTTAGAAAATAATAGTCCAAGTAAAACTCTTGTTTGTTCTCCTTTACTTAGAGTTTCAAAAGGTCTTTCTAATATACTTAAGTCCATTCCTAATTGAGAAACTTCACAATCTAATTTCCAAGTTTCAAAATATGGTACTATTTCTTCTGCTATTTCATAAGAATTTTTTGTTTTATCTTTTACCTCAAATGGAAAATAATCAAATATTAAATCTGATTTAATTGTTCCTTGATATTCATATTTACCTAGTAATAAATTTAAAAAAGTTGTTTTTCCTCTTCCGTTTCTTCCAATAAATCCTAATTTCCAATTAGAATCTATATTAAACGAAACATTCTCAAAGATATTAGTATACCCTCCATCGTAGCCAAATGTTAAATTATTTACACTTATTGTTGACATAATATCACCCCTTATTTAGTTTTTTATAGTATCATTAAATTCTATATTTGTCAATTGTCCATAAAACGATTTGTTAACTTCACTCATTCTTTAATCTGTCCATAAAATTATTAATTGTATACTTATATATTAAATTATACCACGTTTTTTATATTTTTCATATTGACCAGTAATTTCAATATTTAAAAAATTTAGTTTTGTATTTTTTCTTCAAATTCTAATATTATTGGTGGCCTTGGAACTCCTATTACACCAAAACTTTCAACTTTCTTAATTCCTTTTTTATTTAATATTGGAATCATTTTAAATGGGATTGTATTTTCTTCTTCATTTATATAATCTAATCTAAATTGATTATTTTCATATTTTTGTTTCTTTACTTCAACATATTCTATCGGACAATATTTTGATAATTTATCAACATATTGTTCTGCTTCTTCTCTTGTCATTGGATAGCATACTTCCATTTCAGAAGTATCTTTGTTTGAACTTACATCAATATGTCTAGTTAATCCACCATCACTAAATAATTTAGCATATTCCTTTATAAATGTATTTCTAAAGTTTATATTCTTTATTTTTACTTCATCATTTGTTTTTATTACCTCTATTGAATCTATATAATCCATTATTAATTCTTGCTTTTCTTTTATACTTAATTCTTTCCACTTTTTTAAAAACTTATTATGATATAGTGGATCAAGTATATATTTAATACTTTCTAAATCTCTAGTAAGCATTACATCATCAAAACTAAAATTAAATTCTTCTAATTCTATTATTTGATAATCCATCTATTTTACCTCTTTAATTTGTGTGCTGTTATAATTGTATAACTATATGAATTGATTGTTATTTTTATATTATCAATTTCACAATACCAATTTTTACCCTGTTTATAGATGTTACAATTTTTATCTAAAACTTTATTCTTACAATACTCAACAACATCATCAGTATCTAATTTAAGATTTTTCTTAATTCTATCAATACCCATTTCGGTAGTGTGAACTTTATCTATATTATTAAATAATACTTGTTTATCTTCCATAAATATCTCCTCTACAAATTACTATTTGTCTTTCTAATTATACCACATTTTTTTAATTTTAATTGAGCGTAATATTACTATTTTACGATTTAATTAATTTATTCATTTGATGAATTAATTTTTTGATTTTCAATCAAATTATCAGATTTTTTTGATATAATGCATAAACACATCATAACTATTCCCATTAATCCACCAACAATTAATCCTAATAAAAAAAATAAAAAGTTTGTCATAGACTATCACTCCTCTCTTTTCCATAATCAAATAATTTAGAAAACTCTTCTGATGCTCTATCCATTTCATCATTTATATTTCTAACAGCATTTCTAATCTTCGTTTTATTCATATATGTTTTGTTTGTTAAAGAATTAGTAACAATATTCTTCTTAGAATAACTCTTATTCTTTCTATAATTATTTAAAATAATAGCTTGAATAACATCATTTGAATCAATTACTAGTTTTTTATTCTTCCTATAATGATATCTTGAATGATTAACTATAGCATTTAATATGTAGTTATCAAGATATTTTTCTTTATTATTTGTATAGGATAAATCTATATCCGATTTCTTCAATCCATTATTCTTAGCTACAGAAGTTAAATAATCATTCATATTATCAATTCTTTTATTAAAGTCATCTTTTGTATAAATAAGATTCTTATTTTTTTTGAATAAATCTTCTTTTATATCTCTAGTTAATTGTTTTATTTCATCATCTTTAATTGAGTTAAATTTAATTCGTGAATTATAACTAATATCTCTTTCATCTAATAACTTACCTAATCTTAATATTTTATCTTCAAGAATAACATTTTCTTTATCATAAAGGACAAAATTCCTAGTTTTAGGATCAAAATATTTTTTGAATTCATCTATATCTTTATTTATATCTATAGACATAGGTTTAAATTTAGATTGCCTTTGAATAGTTAAAACTGTTTCATTTTTAATATAGTTTATAACCTTTCTAGGAATTTTACCTTTTCTTCTATAACCTAATGTTTTATTTTGCCTTAATGTATTTGGTTTCTTTTCCATAAAATAAATATGATAATGTGGATTGTTAGTATTCATGTGTCTAGACATTCCATAAGTCATATTTTTTAAATCTTTAAACCCCATTCTTTTTAATGCTTCAGGTATTATCTTTTTGGATACTTGTTCATCCATATCTTCCCAACTAATATTCTTATCAACTAAATCCTTTGGAATAGACAAGACTACTTGCCATAAGTTAGAATTATTAAATTGTTTAGATATGTATTTTTTTCTTTTTTCTTTTTCTTCTGGAGTAGCATACTTACCATTTTCCATTATTAAATTAATATCTTCATATTTATTAATCTTACCAGTAAAATAGTCTATCAAGTTCAATGCTCTTTTTGAATCATCTGAAAAATAGTCTATAATACCATCAACATATTTTTGATCCTTATCCTTAAATGTTTTTAATCTATCAGGATTATTTAAAGATAATTTATATTGAGTTCTAATAACTATTTTAGACTTAGTCATTCATATTCCTTTTATGATATTTCTTATTGAACTTATCTAATGAATCACTAGAATTAGTATCAACATATTCTAAATTTAAATCTGCATATGTTTGAATTAACAATTGTTTAATATAAGATATATCTTTTTTTAGATTAATAAAATTATCTGATAATTCTGTTATTCGTTTATCATTGTCATTAATCTTAAAAGACAATTCTAAAAGACTTGCTATTTCATCATTAATAGTTGTTTTATGAAGTGTAGATAAATCTGATATTTTAGAATATAAATCATTATTGATTCTTAGATGTACATCTTTTCTCATTATCTTTTTCCTCCATTAATAAATCTTTTAATTCTTTATATATTTTGAATCTATATATCATAGCTTGATTTTCTTTATTATCAATAAATACATTTCCTTTAAAACAATCTAATAAAATAGCATAAGTCTTTTCTGAAACAAAATAATCCATACCATATCTATAATAAAGATTTTCCCAGCTCTTAATTCTAGTTTGTGGTAATTTAGGATTCATTAACTTAGTATTAAATCCAGCATATTCAAATAACTCTCTACAAGTTTTCTCTGGATATTTCTTTCTTTGTAAAATAGTCCATAATTTAAAAAGAGGATCATAATGTATGAACCTCTTTTTGTTAACTTCTAAAACAAATGGACTTTTCTCTAAACTTTCAACTTCTAAATCTGAATAAATTTTAGATTTCATATTTAGACCTCCATTCTATAACCTTTGAACATTTTAATAAAGTTAGTTAAAACTCTACTTAAATCTTCTCCATATATTACTTCATCTGATATTTCTTGAACCTCATCAATTTCTAAGTTTTCTCCCAATACTTGGGATGCATTATAAATGGCTTTATCTAATCTATCAAATATACCATCATAATAGAAATACATATTAATATCATCTTTATCAAAATCAACTTCTGCTATATTTGGATTACAAGATATACTATTAAATATATCTTCTTTATGTTCTTCTAAATATTTTTTAGAATCATCATCAAACTCTTTTTTATAATCCTCAAAACTTTCAATATAGTTTCCAGTTGATGTTTGTTCCATTCCATGATGAACAATATCGTTTGCTATTAAATCACTAATTGTCGCTTTCATTTATATTCTCTTCCTCCTTAGTTAAGAATCCAATTTGAATAAGTTCTATCATTAATTCATTAATACTTATATGATAAAATTTAGCCATAGCTTTTAACTTATCATAAGTATATTCATCTATTCTTATACTTCTAGTTATCATATTTTCCTCCTTTATAAAATCCCAAAAACACCAATTTTTAATTGGTATTTTTTTATCAGGATAAGACGATGGCACCACAACACACATTTTACCTAAGTAAAATCTATGTTTTGTGTGGTACCAAACTTATTTTGCACTTGCAAAATTTATCCCAAAATGAAATTAAATATTCATTTTACCCTTATAACATAAGGATAGTTAATATCCCATTTTATAAAATCCTTAAAAATATGTGGGATGTCATACTTTAAGGTTGATATGGAGTATATCCATTAAAGTTAGGATAATTTCCATTCAAATTTGGATTAAGTCCATTGTATGGTTCCAATGGTGGCTTAACAAATGTTTCTGAATTTGTATCAGTAAAATCTATTAAACTCATTCCATCAACTGTACTACCATCTTTAGAAACTTGATAATGAAGATGAGGACCAGTTGAATATCCTGTTGTACCTACTTCAGCAATTTGTTGCCATTGTTTAACTTTATCTCCTTCTTTTACTTTTGAACTTTTAGGATATAAATGTGCATACCATACTTCATAAGTTGTATCTTCATCAACTTCACATTTAATCTTAATTTGATTTCCTCCACCTCCAGAAGTATCTATTTTATTTTCTGAATACGGAAACTTAACTTGTATTACTTCTCCATCACAAGTTGAATAAACTGGGGTATTATTTGGAGATGATAAATCCCAAGCTTCATGGACATCAAATTTACCATAAACTGTTCTTTGTTCCATAAAAAAACTAGTAACATTCATATTACTAATTTTAAGTGGAGCTGTAAAAGGTTTTATTACATCCTCATCACTTTGGCTAGATTCAGATAACTCTTCTGTCTTACAAACTGACATATTTTTATATCTTGGCATTTCACATACTTCAGATATTGGTTTTTGTCTTTTAGTTTCCTTATCAATATTATCAGAGTATATTATATCAAATGATAACTGATCATCTTCTAAATAAAAATACAGGATTCTAGATAATGAAACATATCCATTTCCATACTTTATATTTCGATTTAATACTGCCTTATATTGTTCTGCATACTCTTCATTTTCTTCAACATATCCATCTGTTTCATTTGTTCCAAAAAAGTCTAAAGTTACTAATGCACAAACTATAACAATAACTACTGCTCCAATAAGAACTACTGGAGCAAGTGCCATTATTATTTTTTTCTTAATCTTTTTCTTTATCATAAATTATATATCCATATCTTCTGATTTATCTTTTCCATGTAGATAAATATTTAAATCATAACAAATTCTAGTACAATCATCATATTGTTTTTTTAAAATCGGATCAGATAAATCTTCATACTTTAATAACATATCTATTTCTTCCATCATTTCAGTTAGAAGTCCATTTTCTGAGTTAGCCATAGTGTCATAAAAATTGTTATATGCTTCTTCTTTCGAATCATAACAATCATTCATTTCATAAGGTCTAACTTCATATTCATACTCAACTACTTCTGTAGCTAGTTCATCAATGGTTTTCATTATTCGCCCATCATCTTTCTTTCAAGTTCAGTTGCTTCAATCTTAATTCTAAGTCTTGTTTTAGAATCAATATTTAATAAGAACTCTCCTCTTTTAGCACTTAATAAGAAATTCTTTTGTGTATCAGTTAATGGATTTTGTTTAAATAATTCTAGATATGCTAGAAGATCATCTTCTTTTAACATACCAACCATTTGATACTGACAGTTATTAAATATAGCTGTAGAGTGTCTTAATATTTGATTACTACCAACAAAGTCTTTAATAGATTGTGTTGCTACAATTAATGAACCTGAATATTTTCTAATTCTTCTTGCTAGTTGTCCGAAGTTTCTTAAGACTTCAAAATTATTTTCATCTATAAATAAGTGAAATTCATCAGCTATTATAGTAACATGTTTTCTATCTTTAACTTCTAACTTATCATTTCTAATTTTATTAGCTACTATACTGTTATTAAGATATGTTAATAAGTTTAATGTTTGAGTATTTATTAACCTTTGATTTTCTGAATACAATAATTCTTGTAAGTTAAATGCAATTAAATCATTATCAAGATTTATATTAGTATATCCATCAAATAAATAAGAATCTGTTCCAGTTAAGAATCTAGATAATAAAATATCTAATTGTTCTACTATCTTTTTCTTTTCATTACTCTTTAAGTCTTTAGAGTACTCTGGTAAGAAATTATATAAATCTGAGAAGATTGGATAATCAGTTGGTTTAAATGATTCTAAAGTATTTATTGAAGTGTTTTTATAAATACCTTTTTTATTATATAGTTTTTCAACTATAGCAAGTAACATTACAAGTTCCTTCTCAGTAATATCTTCAAATGCTGATTTAAAGAAAGCTTCTAAGAAACCTAAATGTTTAGCAAGAGGGCAATCAGTTTCTTTTGTATCTTTTTCTTCTTCATCTGTTGCTATATATCTAATTTGAAGTGGATTTATTATTCCACCTTTTTTAGAATACAAATCTATATACTCTCCACCATTAGCATCAACTAATTTCTTATATTCATTTTCAGCATCGAATATAAATATTTTTGTTCCTCTAGCAAATTCATTAACTATTATCTTTTTCATTGTAAAAGATTTACCTCCACCAGTGGAAGCAATAATTGCTAGGTTGTGTGATGTTCTAGAATTATTTAATGTAAATGGATCATAAAAGATAGGTAATGAAGTATGAATATCTACACCCATCATATAACCATTAGCATCATTAAAATATGTTTTAGTAAATGGAAAACCTGCAGATAAAGTCATTGTAGGAAGATATACAGAATAATCATCTAAAGACTTAGTTCCTAAATCATAAGTTTGCCATAATTCCATTTGTCTAAGTCTAGGTATATCAAGTTTAATCTGATAAGCATCAGCCAATCTTTTTAATTCTCTTAATATCTCATCTCTTTCTTTTTTATCTCCAGTTATTACTAATATAAGAGATACTTCTTTAATCTTCTCATCACCATTTTTAATTTCTTGCATAAGTACTTGGAAGTTCTCTTCTTGTTTATCTAACTCTGTAGCATCACTTAATTTTTTAGTAGTGTTTCTATCACTTAATAAGAATTGATATTGTGAGTTAACCCATCTAATTAATTCTTCTTGTGATATTGTGTCCTTAACTGAAATACAAGCTCTTACATTTGGAACATTGAATATACTTTCAAAAAACAATTCATCAATAAATGGTGGAAGTGTTTTTATTGTAGCAAGTGAAAATTCCATATCATCAAATTTAAGACTACTTGGTCTTTCAATCAAATTCATTGGAGCAACCATTTCTGGTAAATCACTCCATACAAGTTGATCTAATGTTGTATTAGTTAAATACACATTAGTTAAGAACTTATATATTTCTAATTTATTTTGAATAATTTCATGATTTATTTTAGGACTAATATCGTTTAATACTTCTTCTACTTCATCAAGAATCTTTTCTAATTCTTCTTGTGTTTTTGCTGTTAATACAAAAAAGTATTTACTAGATACAGTAAAATCATTTTCTTCTAAATATTCAATTAATTTTTTACTTTCTTCAAGTAATGCTTTTTTCTTTTCATTACTCTCAAAGTATTCAAGCTTAGAATCTAGATTAACTTTATTATTATTTAAATTTAATCTATCATCTATCTTATAACATTTTAAGTTTATACCTCTAATTTGATATAAAGCTTTTAAAGTAACAAAGAAGTTGTTCTTTTCTTGATTACTAGTCAATGATAAATCAATTGCTTTAATTTCAATTAACGAAGATACTTCTCCAGTTTTAAGA
>ERZ779869.1633-NODE-1633-length-20230-cov-13.439108_pt1 | contig 20230 bp, 20 predicted proteins | sample MGYA00511557_ERZ779869 | MGnify/ENA primary metagenome ERZ779869 (study PRJEB29588, sample SAMEA2154620) | human gut metagenome | biome: human gut; feature: human-associated habitat; material: faeces | place: Denmark | collected 2008/2010 ... | reverse complement strand
CCGAGAAGCGCATAGCCGAGTTGTCCGCTATCTTCAAGCGGCTTTATGAGGACAGCGTGACCGGGCGCATTTCTGATGAACGGTTTGCGGAGTTGTCGGCAGACTATGAAGCGGAGCAGCGGCAGCTTAAAGAGAGAGCCGCCGAACTGCAAGGGGAACTTGCAAAGGCGCAGGAAGCCACAGTAAACGCAGAGAAGTTTATGAACATTGTCCGCAAGTACACCAGCTTCGAGGAACTTACCCCTACCCTGCTGCGGGAGTTTATCGAGAAAATCGTAGTGCATGAGTGCAGCTATGACGAGAACAAAAACCGCAGGCAGGAAATTGAAATCTATTATTCTTTTGTCGGCAAGGTAGACTTGCCCGAATAATGCCCGACCTGTCTGGCACAATGCGCAAGTGCCGGATAGGAACGGCAAAAAATTTTACACTTCTATTGCTTCTTTATCTCACACAACCAAAATCGCAAGGGATGAAACAGCTTATGGCGGGCGGCGGTGTGGCGCTCATCGGTATGATTCTCGTGCCGCTGCTCAAAGGGCTGTTCGGTTAATCCCGTCCATGCCGCAATGTAAAACCCTTCGCCCCTGCCCGCCTGACGCGGGCGGGGGCGGGAAAGGAGGGCTGACCCATTGGATTTGATATGGGAAAAATTCACCGAATGGCTCAAGGAGCTGCTGGTCGGGGGCATCATGGACAACCTCACCGGCCTCTTTGATAACGTCAACGCCAAGGTCGCGGAGGCGGCGGGACACATCGGCAGCACCCCGCAGGCGTGGAACGCCAATATTTACAGCATGATCCGCTCCCTCTCGGACAACGTGATACTGCCCATTGCAGGCGTGATCCTCGCCTTCGTCATGACGCTGGAGCTGATACAGCTTATCGCGGACCGCAATAACCTCCACGACATCGACACATGGGTATTCTTTCGCTGGGTGTTCAAGACGGCGGCTGCCGTGCTTATCGTGTCCAACACATGGAATATCGTCATGGGCGTATTCGAGGCGGCGCAGAGCGTGGTCAACCGCGCCTCCGGCCTTATCGTGGGCAACACCTCCATCAACCTTGCCGACCATATCGCGGACCTCGAGGCGCGGCTGCTGGAGATGAACGTGTGGTCGCTCTTGGGGCTGTGGCTGCAATCCTTCGTGGTGGGCTTCACCATGTGGGCGCTGACCATCTGCATCTTTATCATTATCTACGGCAGAATGATCGAGATATACCTCGTCACCAGCATCGCGCCCATCCCCATGGCCACCATGATGGGCAAGGAATGGGGCGGCATGGGACAAAACTACCTGAGAAGCCTGCTGGCGCTGGCGTTTCAGGGCTTTCTCATCATCATCTGCATCGCCATCTACGCGGTGCTCGTCCAGAATATGCTCATAGACGACAACATTTCCACGGCCATCTGGCTGTGCATGGGCTACACGGTGCTGCTCTGCTTCACCCTGTTCAAAACCAGCAGTCTCGCAAAGTCAATTTTCAACAGTCATTAGGGAGGTGAAATCAACATGAACAAATCCACAAATCCTGAACAGGAAAAACTGGCGCGACTGTTTGCGCGGCTGGATGAAAACCTCGCCGCCTTACAGGGCGAGTGGGAGCAGATGTGCAGATATGACCTGATCTGTAACTCCGCCGCTATCACCGCCGTGCGCCAGACCCATGAATACCTGACCACCACCCACGGCATTGAGCCGGAGGAGGTGGACTACCTGCTGCTGTTCGATAACCCCTTGAAGGCGGCGGCGGACAAGTGGCAGGAGCGCATGGAGGATACGAGCGACCTTTGCTTTGCGCTGGATGAGGTGTTTGAAAAGCGGGACGCCTTGCAGAGCTACGCGCCAAGCAGCGTCGAGCGCCGCGTGTCTGTGCTGGAGAAACTCCGCACATCGGCGGAGCACACACCTGTAAGGGCGGTCAAGGGCAAGGAGGCGGAGCTTTGCTGACGCTTATCCCCATTTCTCTGTCCGAAGCAAATGCCTTTGTCGCCCTTTGGCACCGACATCATAAGCCCGTCGTTGGACACAAGTTTTCCATCGGCTGCGAGGCAGACGGACGGTTGGCAGGCGTCGCCATCGTAGGGCGTCCGGTCAGCCGGTATCTGGACGATGGGAAAACGCTGGAGGTTAATCGCCTTTGCACCGACGGAACCAAAAACGCTTGCAGTTTCCTTTACGCTGCTGCGGCACGGGCGGCGCGGGCAATGGGCTATCAGCGAATCATCACCTATACGCTGGACACCGAGGGCGGAGCAAGCCTGCGCGCTGCTGGCTGGTGCTGCGCGGGGCGGGCAGGCGGCACTGCGTGGACAGGTGCGAGAGCGCCGAAGGCTGGACAATACCCTGCGCAGATGAAACTCCGCTATGAAAAAACACTATGACATAGGAGGTAAACCAATATGGCATACGTTCCCGTACCCAAAGACCTGAACGCGGTCAAGACCAAGGTGCTGCTGAACCTGACAAAACGGCAGCTCGTATGCTTCAGCGCAGGGGCGGCGCTGGGCGTTCCGCTGTTCTTCCTGCTCAAAGCCCATACCGGAGTCAGCACGGCGGCGATTTGCATGATCCTGCTCATGCTGCCCTTTTTTCTGCTGGCCATGTATGAGAAGAACGGACAGCCCCTTGAAAAGATCGTCCGCAACATCGTGCAGGTCTGCTTCCTGCGCCCCAAGCAGCGCCCCTACGCAACCAATAATTTCTACGCCGTTCTGGAACGGCAGGACAATTTAGACCGGGAGGTGTATCGCATTGTCCACCCGCACAAAACTCACCCGCGCCGAACGCAGGCAGATCGAGGCCGCCATCGCAAGAGCGAAGCGGCAGGATAAGAAACAGAAGTCCGCACAGGACAGCATCCCGTTTCAGCGGATGTTCCCCGACGGCATCTGCCGCGTGACGGACAGCTACTACACGAAAACCGTCCAGTTTCAGGACATCAACTATCAGCTCAACCAGAACGAGGACAAGACCGCCATCTTTGACGGCTGGTGCGACTTCCTCAACTACTTTGACAGCTCCGTGCGCTTTCAGCTCTCCTTTGTGAATATGTCCGCCAACAAGGACAATTACGCAAGGTACATCACCATTTCGCCGCAGGGCGACGATTTTGACAGCATCCGTCTGGAATATACCCAGATGCTCCAGAACCAGCTTGCCCGCGGCAACAACGGCCTCATCAAGACCAAGTACCTGACCTTCGGCGTGGAGGCGGACGGGCTGAAAGCGGCAAAGCCGAGGCTGGAGCGCATTGAAACGGACATCCTCAACAACTTCAAGCGCCTCGGCGTGGCGGCGGAGCCGATGAACGGCACGGAGCGGCTGCGGCTGCTGCACGGGATGCTGCACATGGACGAGCAGGAGCCGTTCCGCTTCTCGTGGGACTGGCTGGCACCCTCCGGGCTTTCGGTGAAGGACTTTATCGCGCCCAGCTCCTTTGAGTTCCGCACCGGGCGCTCCTTCGGCGTCGGCAGGCGCATCGGCTGCGCCAGCTTCTTGCAGATTTTAGCCCCCGAACTCAACGACCGGATGCTGGCGGACTTCCTCGACATGGAAAGCTCCCTCATCGTCAGTATGCACGTCCAGTCCGTGGATCAGGTCAAGGCCATCAAGACCATCAAGCGCAAGATCACCGATTTGCAGAAAATGACCATCGAGGAGCAGAAAAAGGCCGTCCGCGCCGGATACGACATGGACATCATCCCCTCGGACCTCGCCACCTACGGCACGGAGGCGAAGAAGCTGCTGCAAGACCTCCAGAGCCGCAACGAGCGAATGTTCCTGCTGACCTTTATTGTGGTCAACACCGCAGGCAGCCGCCAGCAGCTTGACAACAACGTGTTTCAGGCGGCCTCCATCGCCCAGAAGTACAACTGCCAGCTTACCCGCCTTGATTTCCGTCAGGAGGAAGGGCTGATGAGCAGCCTCCCGCTGGGGCTGAACCAGATCGAGATACAGCGGGGCCTGACCACCTCCAGCGTCGCTATTTTTATCCCCTTTACCACGCAGGAGCTGTTTCAGGACGGCAAGGAAGCCCTGTACTGCGGGCTGAACGCCCTCTCAAACAACCTCATCATGGTAGACCGCAAGCGTCTCAAGAACCCCAACGGCCTCATCCTTGGTACTCCCGGCAGCGGCAAGAGCTTTGCGGCGAAGCGGGAGATCGCCAACGTGTTCCTCGTTACCGACGACGACATTATCATCTGTGACCCCGAAGCCGAATACGGGCCGCTGGTGGAGCGTCTGCACGGGCAGGTCATTAAAATCTCCCCCACAAGCCCGCACTACATCAACCCCATGGACTTAAACCTCAATTACAGCGACGATGAGAACCCTCTAAGCCTGAAATCCGACTTCATCCTCTCCCTCTGCGAGCTGATCGTCGGCGGCAAGGACGGCCTCATGCCGGTGGAAAAGACCATCATCGACCGCTGTGTGCGCATGGTGTACCGGGATTATCTCAGCGACCCTGTGCCGGAGAATATGCCGATTCTGGAGGACTTGTATAACGAGCTGCGGCGGCAGGAGGAAAAGGAGGCGCAGTACATCGCCACGGCTTTGGAAATCTACGTTTCCGGCTCTCTCAACGTGTTCAACCACCGCACCAACATCAACATCTCCAACCGCATTGTCAGCTTCGACATCAAGGAGCTGGGCAAGCAGCTCAAGAAGATCGGGATGCTCATCGTGCAGGACGCAGTGTGGAACCGCGTCACGATCAACCGTGAGCAGCGCAAGTCCACCCGCTACTACATTGACGAAATGCACCTTTTGCTGCGCGAGGAGCAGACCGCCGCCTACACGGTGGAAATCTGGAAGCGCTTCCGCAAGTGGGGAGGTATCCCTACCGGCATCACGCAGAACGTCAAGGACCTGCTCTCCTCCCGCGAGGTGGAGAACATCTTTGAGAACAGCGATTTCATCCTCATGCTCAATCAGGCCAGCGGCGACCGGCAGATTCTCGCCAAACAGCTCAATATCTCCCCGCATCAGCTCTCGTATGTCACCCACAGCGGTGAAGGCGAAGGGCTGCTTTTTTATGGCAACGTCATTCTTCCCTTCGTAGACCGTTTCCCCCGTGGGGAACTCTATGACCTGCTCACCACCAAGCCACAGGAGCAGACTGCATAACAAAACAAGAAAGGAATTGCACGATGGAAAACAAACTGATGATTTTTGAAAACGAAGCCTTTGGAAAGGTACGAACGCTGAACCTCAACGGCGAGCCGTGGTTTGTAGCGGCGGATGTGTGCAAAGCGCTGGAACTGGGGAATCCGAGCATGACGGTTGAGCGTCTGGATGATGATGAAAAGGGTATCAGTACTATTGATACCCTTGGCGGGAAACAGCGCATGGCAATCATCAACGAACCCGGACTGTATTCGCTGGTGATCACCTCCCGCAAGCCGGAGGCAAAGGCGTTCAAGCGCTGGATCACCCATGAGGTTATTCCGGCCATCCGCAAGCACGGCGCGTACATGACAAAATCTGTGCTGGAGCAGGTGCTGGAAAACCCGGAGCTGGTGCTGCTCATGGCGCAGCGGATGCTGGAGGAACAGCGGAAAAACGAACTGCTTCAGCAGGAGCTGCGTCTGGCAAAGCCCAAGGCGGACTTCTACGACGCCTTCATTCACCCGGAGTGCTGCACCAATCTCCGCGCCACCGCAAAGGAATTAAAAGTGCCGGAGAAAATGTTCACTTCGTTCCTCATCCGCAAGCGCTATCTCTACCGCGCGCCCTCCGGTACGCTCCTACCCTACGCCAAGCCCGCCAGCGACGGCCTGTTCTTCGTAAAGGACTATATCGCAGTCAACGGGCATCAGGGGGTATATACCCTTGTCACGCCCAAGGGCAAGTCGCTGTTTCTCACCATGCTGGGTGAGATCGCCTGACCTGATCCTACTATAAATAATGTAAAGGAGAGCATCACAATGGAAAAAGAAAATCTGTACCTGATCCACGGCGAGGACTACCTGCGGCACATCGAGGAAAAGCTGGAGCTGCTGTGGATGGCGACCATCCTCATGCACTACATCAAAAACGGAGCCGAGAAGGACGGCTATCTGGACCTTGTACGCAGATCCACCCTCGACTTTGACGAGTGCTGCGAGGAGATGTTCAGTTCTTGGGGCATGGCGCTCAATTACCTCAAGTCCCATGACCTTGCGGACTTGTCCGACCTCATCGAAAACGACCTGATCGAGCCGGAATACGCCGGTTACATTCCTGCGGATAATCCCTGCTGCCCCGGCGAACGCTGCTGCGGGTATGCCGAGCGCATGGAGCGCGAATACACCGCAGAGCGTGAGGCGGACGAGGACAATGAGGACGCCGACGTATTTGAGTATGACGGAGAACCGGCCATATCTGAGCTGACCGGCGTGTGCAGGGACATCCTCACGGCTGTCGAAGGGCTTACCTCGCTTCTAAGGGATGAGTTCGACTATGCAGGCTGACCGCATTTACTGCGGTGACGCCCTGACCGTGCTGAAAACCCTGCCGGACAATTCCGTGAACTGCTGCGTAACCTCGCCGCCGTACTACGCACTGCGGGATTACGGCGTAGATGGGCAGATCGGGCGGGAGGAAACGCCTGCGCTGTATGTAGAGCGCCTGACCGGTATTTTCCGGGAGGTCAGGCGCGTTCTCACGCCGGACGGCACCCTCTGGCTGAACATCGCGGACACCTATGCCGGAAAGGGCAATCAGGGAGAAAGCCTCGACCCCAAGTACCCCAACGGCAGGACGGGGCAGGCGTTCGCCCTCAACGGCAAGGTGGAGGGCTGCAAGGCAAAGGATATGATCGGCATCCCGTGGATGCTGGCGTTCGCGCTGCGCTCAGACGGCTGGTATCTGCGCTCGGACATCATCTGGATGAAAGCGAACCCCATGCCGGAAAGCGCCAAGGACAGGCCAAGCCGCTGCTATGAGCATATTTTCCTGCTGTCCAAGTCCCGCCGCTACTATTACGATGCTGCCGCCATCGCGGAGCCGGTTGCGGCCTCCACTCCTGCGCGGATGAAGCGTGGATTTGGTGCAGGCAACAAATATTCCGCGGATATTCCCGGTCAGAAGCACCAACACCTCAACGACCATCGCCCGAACGGGTACGCCGATGAGGACATCCCGCAGCTTCGCAACAAGCGCGACGTCTGGCAGATCAACACCGTGCCGTACAGGGGCGGGCATTTCGCCGCTTTCCCGCCAAAGCTGGCGGAAACCTGCCTGCTGGCAGGCTGCCCGCCCGGAGGCGTGGTGCTGGACCCCTTCCTCGGCTCCGGCACTACGGCGGCGGTGGCAAAGCAGCTCGGACGGCACTACATCGGCATTGAGCTGAACCCGGACTACTGCAAGCTGGCAGAGAAACGGATCGGAGGAGGTGAATTTCCATGAGCAAACGCTCGCCCCGGCTGCTGTTTACCGACGAGGAGCTGGCAGCGCCGGAACTGAAAAAGGCCGTCAAAAAAGCGGATAAAGCCTATCAAAAGCTGGAAAAGGCCGAGGCGAAGATACCCAAGAAAACCGTAAAGCGGAAGCAGCGCACGGTAGACCCGCAGACCGGCAGGGTAACGACGCGCCTTTCCTTTGAGGAGGTGGACAAAAAACGCCCGCCCTCCAAGCTCACCCACGCTCTGCGGGACGCGCCCGGTGCGGCGGCACTATCCGCCGTACACCGTGAGATTCGGGAGCATGAGCAGGATAATGTGGGCGTGGAGAGCGCCCACGGCGTGGAGCAGGCGGCGGAGCGCGCCGTGCGACTTGCCCAGCACGCCCGCCGCTCCCATAAGGAGAAGCCATACCGCGACGCGGACCGGGCCGAGGTCAAGGCAGACCGCGCCAACCTCCGTGCGCTGGACAAAACGGCACAGCACCATGACCCGCAGTTTTCCCGCAATCCCTACTCCCGCTGGCAGCAGAAGCAGGCCATCAAGCGGGAGTACGCCGCCGCCAAAGCCGGAAAAAGCGCCGGGAATACGGCCAAAGCCTCCGAAGCAACGGCAAAGGCGGCGCGGAAAGCCGCGGAGAACACAAAGAAAGCCGGTGAGTTCATCGCCCGTCACAAAAAGGGCTTTCTTATCGTGGGCGGCATCGCGGCAATAATCGTCCTCATCCTCTGCACCGTGTCCTCCTGCTCCCTGCTGATTCAGGGCGGAGCCACCGGCATCAACGTATCCACCTACCCCAGTGAGGACGCGGATATGCTGGCGGCAGAGGCGCAATATTGCGCCATGGAAGCGGAATTGCAGCAGTATCTCGACACCTACGAAAGCACCCACGACTACGACGAGTACCACTTCGAGCTGGACGACATCGAGCATGACCCCTATGTGCTGATCTCCGCCATCACCGCCCTGAAAGGAAAAGAGTGGACGATAGCCGAGGTCGGCGGCGTCTTGGAGATGCTGTTTGAAAAGCAGTACATCCTAACGGAAACCGTCACCACGGAAACGAGATACCGCACCGAAACGCGCACCGGCTACTATACCGATGCGGAGGGCAATCTGCACAGCTATGAATACACCGTGCAGGTGCCGTACACCTACTACATCTGCACCGTAAAGCTGGAAAACTTCAACCTCTCCCATGTGCCGGTCTATATCATGTCGCAGGATCAACTCTCCTTGTATGCCATGTATATGGCTACGCTGGGCAACCGCCCGGACCTGTTCGGCGGCTCGGAGTACATCGGGAAATACTACACCGCCGACTATGAGAAGTACGAGATACCCCCGGAAGCGCTGGAGAACGTGCAGTTCGCCGCCATCATCAAGGAGGCGGAGAAGTACCTCGGCTACCCCTACGTCTGGGGCGGCAGCAGTCCTGCCACCTCCTTCGACTGCTCCGGCTTCGTCAGCTACGTCTACAACAACTGCGGCGTGGGCTGGAGCTTCGGGCGATTGGGCGCTTCGGGGCTGTTGGGCGTCTGCACAAGGGTATCCGCCGCCAACCTGCGCCCCGGCGATCTGGTGTTCTTCCAAGGCACCTACGACACGGCGGGCGCGTCCCATGTGGGCATCTATGTGGGCAACAATATGATGCTCCACTGCGGCGACCCCATCCAGTACACAAGCCTCAATTCAAGCTACTGGCAATCCCACTTCCTTGCTTACGGGCGCGTACCTGCGCCCTGATCTCACTGAAAGGAGCCAAAAATGAACCCTAAGATTATAAAGCTCAAGGCTGAACGGGCTAAAAACGATGAAAAGATCGCCACCCTCCGCTCCCGCAACCGGGAGCTTGACGAGAGCATCGTCGAGCTGGAGAATACCGACATCATCGGCCTTGCCCGCGCCACCGGCATGAGCATGGAGGAGCTGGCGCAGTTCCTCACACAGCTCAAAAGGGGCGGCGCGCCCTTTATCACACCCAATACCAAGGAGGATACGGACTATGTGCATGAAGAAGAATAACAACCGGCTGCTGCGCGGAGTTGCCGCCGTCCTTTGCCTTGCGATGATGTTTTTCACCATGTCCGGCATGGCCATGGCGACGGATATGGAGGACGCCCCGGCAGGCGGCGCGCCGGAAAGCACGCCGGAGATCGTGGAGGCCGAGCCTTCCGCCACGCCCGAAGAAACGCCGGAGTCCCCTCCGGCAGAGCAAGGGCCGGACACACAGGAACCGTCTCCCGCACCGCCTGAAACGACGGAAACGCCGCAGGCGAAGGCGGAATACGCGCTGGACGCAGATATTCCGGCAGGCTGGCACAACGCGCCGGTGACGGTAACAGTCCGCATCAGGGACAAAAACAACGCGGGCTGGCAGAAGGTAGAGGCGGCGCTGCGGGAAACCGCCGAAAGAACAGACCTGACGGAGCAGCTTGCCCACGACGGCCTCGCCCGCTACACGGTGCCGGACAACGGTATCGTGTTTTTCTTTGTCACCGACCCCTACGGCACGGAGCATACGCTGACGCTGGAGCTGCGCTGCATAGACCTTGAAGCGCCGGTCCTTCGCGCAGGCGTCAGCGGTGCGCTGCTGCGCGTGGAGGCCGCCGACGCACTCTCCGGCATGGCGGGCGTCTATGTGAACGATGAGCTTTATACCACCCTGCAAAACGGCGAGTTCAGCGTCCGCATTGACAAAAACACGCGGGATTCCCACTTTTACATCATGGGCGTGGACAATGCAGGCAACCGCACGGGCTATGTGGTGATCGCCAACCCCTTCTATGAAAAGGAAACGCCTGCGCCCAGCCCCACGCCGGAGCAGCACAGCGCCCATTGTCCCGCAGACTGCGATTGCAGAAAGCAATCCTCCGGCAATACCGGCAGCAACGGCAATACCGGCAGCAACGGCAGCAATACCGGTGCAGGAAAGCCCTCCAACGCCTCCGGCAGCACGGGAAAGCCCGCTGCAGCACAGACGCCCGCCGCCGAGCCGGCAAAAGCACAGGAGCCCGCCGGTACCGCCGCACCTGTCGCCATTGAGAAAGGGACGGGCTTTTCCCAAAACGGCAGCGCCGTCACCCGCGACCTGCTCTACGACAAGCACACCAACAAGCAGTTCATCGCGGTGGAAACCCGCAACGGTCATACGCTCTATCTGGTGATCGACTATGATAAGCCGCTGGATGAGGACGGAGATCAGTATGAAACCTACTTTTTGAACCTTGTGGACGAAAGCGACCTGCTTGCACTCATCGACGAGGATTCCGCCCCTGTCTGCTCCTGCAAGGACAAGTGCGAGGCAGGTGCCGTCAACACCGCCTGCGCAGTCTGCAAGACCAATATGACGGAGTGCATGGGAAAGGAAAAGGTCACGGAAAAGACGCCGGAACCTGACCCTACGCCGGATACGAGCGACAGCCCCGACAAGGACGGCGGCGAAAAGAAGTCCGGCAGCGGTCTTGTTGTAATTGTGCTGCTGCTCCTGATGGCGGGCGGCGGCGCGCTGTATTGGTTCAAGCTCCGTAAGAAAAAGCCCGACACAAAGGGACCTGTGGACTTGGACGATTACGACTACGGCGATGAGGATGAAGATGAGGAATACGAAAACGAGGACGATGCGGACGAGCCGGAGGAAACGGAGGACGCGGATGCATGACCCTTTTTACCCAAAACCCGCTGGAGCGGCTGATGATGCAGCGCCCCTATCCGGGAAAAGAGGAAACGCCCCGCCCCATCGCCCCGGAGGGGCATTTCTGCCACGGCTGCGGGCGCTATGGGCTGGTCTGTATCCGGCCCTGTTACCGGGACACCGACTTGCGGGAGAAGCTGCGGGCGAAAGCGCCGGAGCGTTAGTCCCAGACCCTTGCCGCCTTCTCCCACCGATGCTACAATGTACCCATGAAAGACCAAATGCAGCGGAAAAGGATGTGATACGGATGCTGAGCTTTGAACGGGTGCTGGAGGCATTCAGGGAGCACCTTACAGAAGATACCGGCGTGGAGGTGGTGCCGACCCGGCACGGCTATACCTACCTCACATGGGATGACAGGCGTGAAAATTGGGACACCGCTGAGATTTGCCTCACGCCGGAGGCGCTGCTGGACAGGCTGACCGGCGCGGTGGAAAGCTATGAACAGTGCCGCCTTTTGGATGGAACACGGGATCCAACCGACGCCGAGCGCAAAGCCTTTGCCGAGGCTGCCGAGCGATACCGGAAGCGGTGCCTTGAACGGCCCTGACCCACATACGATTAGAAAAACAGACACGAAAAGCAGTCCTTCGGGGCTGCTTTTTGCTATGCAGAAAAGGAGAAAAATGAATATGACACACCATAAATTAGTGATCGCGGAAAAGCCCTCCGTCGCCCAGTCCATCGCCGCCGTGTTAGGCGCAAAGCAGCGACGCGACGGCTATCTTTCAGGAAACGGCTACCTTGTAAGCTGGTGCTATGGGCATCTGGCGGAGCTGGCTGGCGCGGATGTGTACGATGAAAAGTACGCCAAGTGGCGGTATGACGACCTGCCCATCCTGCCCGCAGGCTGGCGCTATACCCTGAGAGCGGATAAATCCAAACAATTCGAGCTGCTGCGGGACCTCATGTGCCGGGAGGACGTGAGCGAGGTCATCAACGCCTGCGACGCGGGGCGCGAGGGGGAGCTTATCTTCCGCACCGTTTACTATATGGCGGGCTGCACAAAGACCATGAAGCGGCTGTGGATCTCCTCCATGGAGGACGCCGCCATCAAAAAGGGCTTTGCGGAGCTGCGTCCGGGGCGTGAATATGACGGGCTGTATCAGTCCGCCCTCTGCCGCGCCCGCGCGGACTGGCTGGTGGGCATCAACGCCACAAGGCTCTTTTCGGTGCTGTACCACCGCACCCTCAACGTGGGGCGCGTCATGACGCCCACGCTGGCGCTCATCGTCCAGCGGGAGGCGGAGATCGGGGCGTTCCGCCCGGAAGCCTTTTACACGGTAAATCTTCGCTGCGGCGATTTTGCCGCCGTGTCCGAAAAGTTCAAAGAGAAAGCGGAGGCGGACGCCCTTGCCGCCGCCTGCGCCGGTCAACCGGTCACGGTCAAGGCGGTGCAGCGCACGGAGAAAACGGAGAAAGCGCCCCAGCTTTACGACCTGACCGCGCTCCAGAGGGAGGCCAACCGCAGCCTCGGCTACACCGCACAGCAGACGCTTGACTATCTGCAAGCCCTCTACGAGAAAAAGCTCTGCACCTATCCCCGCACGGACAGCCGCTTCCTCACCGATGATCTGGAATCCTCTGTGCCGGAGCTTGCAGCCGTTGCTGCCGCCATCTGCGAAACCACCGCACCGGAGGGCGTGAACGCAAGGCAGGTCTGCGACAGCCGCAAGGTCAGCGACCACCACGCTATCCTTCCTACCGCCAGCGCGGGCAAGGCGGATACCTCCGTCCTGCCGCTGGGAGAGCGCGAGATTTTGCGCCTTGTGGCAGGGCAGCTTCTCCGTGCGGTCAGCGATGCACACCGCTATGCGGAAACCGTCGTCATGCTGGAGTGCGGCGGCACCGAGTTCACCGCCAAGGGCAGAACCGTCCTTGATACCGGCTGGAAGCGGTATCTCGCGCAGGAAAAGCAGGACGCCGCGCTGCCGGAGCTGTCGGAGGGGCAGGTATTGGATTGCACCGAAGCCGCCGTAAAGGAGGGCAAGACCACGCCGCCCAAGCACTTCACCGAAGATACCCTTCTGTCCGCTATGGAGAACGCGGGCAAGGAAGATATGCCGGAAGAAGCGGAACGAAAGGGGCTGGGAACGCCCGCCACCCGCGCCGCCATCATCGAAAAGCTGGTAGCCACGGGCTTTGTGGAGCGCAAGCGGGCAAAGAAGGCCGTCAGCCTTGTGCCTGCCCATACCGGCGTTTCCCTCATCACCGTGCTGCCTGAGCAGCTCCAGTCCCCGCTTCTCACCGCCGAATGGGAATACCGCTTGCAACAGGTGGAGCGCGGCGAGCTTTCCCCGGACGAGTTCATGACCGGCATTGCGGATATGCTCACGGAGCTGGTAAAAACCTATCAGGTCATCTCCGGCGCAGAGGTGCTGTTCCCCTCCGGCCGTGAGGTCATCGGCAAATGCCCCCGCTGCGGCAGCGACGTGACCGAGAGCAAAAAGGGCTTCTTCTGCGAGAAAAACGACTGCCGCTTCGGGCTGTGGCGGGACAATAAGTTCTTTGCCGCCAAGCGCGCCGCTCTGACAAAAAAGGTCGCCGCCGCGCTGCTTGCAGACAGGCGTGTGAAGCTCACCGGCCTCTACTCCGAAAAGACCGGCGGCACCTACGACGCCACTGCCGTGCTGGAGGATACCGGCGAGAGCGTCCGCTTCCGTTTGGAATTTGACAAGGGGGCGAGGACATGAAGCTCTCCAAGCTGGAGCAGGAAAGTATCATCCTCTACAACGAGGAAGAATCCACCGCCAGCATCTACACCCACGACCCCAAGCTGAAGCGCAAGCTCAAGCACCTTGCGGAGAAATGCCCGGACAAGGTGTACCCGGATAGGACCGTCCATGCCGGAGCGGTCAGCTATGCCGTGCCGAAAAGCTGCGTCAGCGTCCGGGAGCCGTTCAGCGACGAGCGGCGCAGGGCCGCCAGCGAACGCGCCAAAAACGCCGGATATACGCCGCCCGCAAGGAGTATATACTCCGAAAATGAATAAGAACCGAGCGCCCGCACAGGAAAGCCTACCCCTGCGCGGGCGCTGCCATTTTAGGGGCAAACAGCCCATGAAATGAAAGGAAGTGCCTATGACACGAAAATCTCCGTATCCGACAAGAGCGGATTATCCGGCATTGATTGAAAATGCCAAGCCTGCGCTGCGCGAGCTGCTGGAAGCGGCCTCGTATGAACGGAGGATCGCCGTTCTCAACGAATGTTCTCTCGATGTGGTCAATACCGTCTGCACGATCATGGTGCTGGGGCGGCACAGCCTCTATCTTCGCCGCAAAAAGCCCTTCAACGCGCCGGACGCGGTATTTGTCCGGTGGGCGGCGGACCTGTGGACGCTGCGTGAGCAGGACAAGGCAGGCGACATCCGCTATCTCTGCGGAAAAACGGATTTACGGGAATATCTTTCGCAGGGGCTTCAGCTCCTGCGTATCGACCTGATGAAAGGAGGCAAAAATGCCAGAGAAGCCTGGTAAAAACAGAGAACAGCTCAAGGAGATCACCGACCGCATCGAGGCGGGCATCCGCGACATCTTTGAATCCGGCGATATGGAAAAGTACCGCAATTACCTGCGAACCATGAGCCGGTTTCACAACTATTCCCTCAACAATCAGGCGCTCATCCACTTACAGCGCCCGGACGCCACACTTGTGGCGGGCTACAACCGCTGGCGGGACAAGTTCTCCCGCAATGTGCTGCGGGGCGAGAAGGGCATCACCATCATCGCGCCCACGCCGTATAAGAAGAAAATCGAGCAGGAAAAGCTCGACCCGGACACGAAGCTGCCCATTCTGGATGCGGACGGAAAGGTGATTACCGAGGAAAAGGAGATCGAGATCCCCATGTTCCGCCCGGTAAAGGTGTTCGACTACGCCCAGACGGACGGAAAGCCGCTGCCTGAGCGCGTGGCCAGCCCCGTCGCCAACCTGACCGGCAGCGTGGAAAATTATGCGGCGTTCATGGAGGCGCTGCGCCGTTCCTCTCCCGTGCCGGTGGAGTTCAAGCCGCTGTCTGCGGATATGGACGGCTATTTCAGCCCCAAATCCCAGAGCATCACGCTGCGGGAGGGTATGAGCGAGGTGCAGACGGTATCCGCCGCCGTCCATGAGATCGCCCACGCCAAGCTCCACAACTACGGCTTGCAGCAGGCAGCGGAGCGCAGGCATAAGAGCCGCAATACAGAAGAAGTGGAGGCCGAAAGCATCTCCTTCATGGTCTGCGCCTACTTCGGCATTGAAACCGGCGCGAACAGCTTCGGTTATGTGGCAACGTGGTCAAAAAACGCCGAGCTGCCGGAGTTCCGTGCCAGTCTGGACACCATCAGCAAGACCGCAAACGGCATCATCACCGATGTGGAGAAGCACTTCGCGGAGGTTTGCAAGGAGCGCGGCATCGAGCTTCCCAAGGACACGGAATATGAGCTTGTCACCATCCCGCCCTCCCGCGCCGACGCGCTGGCTTTTGCCGCCGACTACGCGGCGTTCCTGCGCCGGGGGCTGAACGTTCCCGACAGCGCGGACAAACCCACGGCGGAGACGGTGGCGGACAGGCTACTTGCCGGTGAGGACGCAGAGCTGCGGAAGGAGATGGAGGATTTCGTCAAGCTGGCAGACGAGATCGGCATCGACGACGGCTCCCATGGGCTGCTGGAACGCTTCAACGGCCTGTTCCGCAGGGAATGGCGGGCAAAGGAGGAGCCGCAGCCGGAGGCTAAGGCGGAAATGGACGAAAAAATGACCGAGCTGCCGCCCCTGCCGGAGCTGGAGCAAGGCTATCCCATGCCGGATACCAGCATCGGCTTTTTGGAAATGTATCAGTACGGCTACACGGACGGCAATACCATGCTGCCGCTGACAAAGGAGCGCGCCATGGAGCTGTTCATGCAGGACGTTCCCGTGTTCCTGCTCTACGGCGACAACACCGAGGCCATGGCGCTGGACGCAGAGGACATTTCCTCCCACACCGGCGTGTTCGGCGTGGAGCGCGAGGAATGGGACGCGGTGCGCGGCGTTGTGACGCTGAGCGAACAGGCAGACACGGAAAAGCTGTTTCTGGAAAACCCGCAGGACGCTTTCCTCATCTATCAGATTCGGCGCGGCGGTGAATTGGACGCTTACCGCTTCATGAACTATGACTACTTGCAGAGCAAGGGCGTCACGCCGGAGCACGACGGCTACGACGCGATCTACACCGGCGGGCTTGCCGACTATGGGGACAACAAAACCAATCTGGATATGATTTATCAGCGATTCAATGTGGATCACCCTGCGGATTTTAAGGGACACAGCCTATCGGTCAGCGATGTCGTTGCCTTGAAGAAGGATGGCGTAGTATCCTGTCATTACGTTGACAGCATCGGCTTCCGGGAGCTGCCGAACTTCCTGAAGCCGGAGAACTACCTCAAAAACGTGGAGATGCTGCTGGAGGACGACTACGGCATGATCGACGGCATCATCAACAACGGTCCTAAGCAGCCCACCGTGGCCGATTTGGAGGCGCAGGTCAAGGCGGGCTTCTCCATCTCCCTCATGGAGCTGGCGGCGGCCAGCCGCCGTGAGGGGCAGGAAAAGAAGAAATCCGTATTGGAGCAGCTCAAAGCGAAAGCGCAGGAGCCGCCCGCAGCCAAAACAGCGCCCAAACGGAGCGCGGAAAGAGAGCTTTGATATGAAGGACAAGCATTTTACCAACGATGAAGTCAGCCTCATGAGCATCTACAACGCGGCAGGCACCCGCGAGGGCCTGATCGCGGCCCTCACAGAAATGCGGGGGTATCTGGACGCGGAGGAGGCTGAGCTGCGGGAGCTGACGGACAGCGCCCTCGCAAAGCTGCGCGACATTACCGACGCGGAGTACGCCGCCCTTGACCTGACGCCGGATTTTGACCTCTGAGCAAAGCTGACTGTTTTACGGTCAAGAGCCGGAAAAATCGCAGATTCGCCGCTGGGAGCGCGCCGGATGAGGAATGTATCATCCGGCGCGTTTCTGTTTGAAAATCGCCGTTTTTCCCAAGTCATGAGCCGGAGAAAATACCCCAAAATCGCGCCTGCTTCGCGCAGGAGGCGCAGAAAGGCCATTTATGAGAACAGGACTGACAAAAACGCAGAAAATCACGGAGATTACCTTTGACGAAAAAGAACCCCTTATCCATATCCGCACCCACAATACTGACCTTAGAAACCGCCTTGCCGCCTATGCCGCGCAGCACCCCACAGAGTGCCGCCAACTGGACGCAGACCCCGACACAGGCGGCATGGAGTTCAGCATCCGCAAGGGGCGCTTGTCCTTCCGCCTGACCGCGCCGTACAGCAAGAAACGGAAACAGGCGGCGAGCGAGGCAGCGAAAAGAAACGGCTTCACCAGAAAACCATGAGAGGAGGATTTTGCTTATGCCCAACAAACTGCAAGCCTACGCGGAGCAGGCGGAGCGCACCGCACGGCAGATCACCGGCAGCCATCTGGCGTGGACGGCGTTCCTGACCACCGCCGCAAGGCTGTATAAATACCCCTACAACGAGCAGCTCATGATCTATATGCAGCGCCCGGAGGCCACCGCCTGCGCGGAGTACGACTTCTGGAACGAGAAAATGGGGCGCTATGTCCGGCGCGGCAGCACGGGCATCGCCCTCATTGACGCTACCGGCTACAAGCCAAGGCTCAAATACGTCTTTGACGTTTCCGACACCGGCGGAAAGGAAAACGCCCGCCGCGTCAACTTGTGGGAGCTGAAAGACGCGCATACGGACAGCGTGAGCGCCATGCTGGAGCGTAATTACGGCGTTTCCGGCAAAAACGGCCTCGCGGAGCAGTTCGAGAGCGTCGCTTCCCAGCTTGCTGCGGAATACTGGCGCGACCATTCCCGCGACATCCTCGGCATCGTTGCGGATTCCTATCTGGAGGAGTATGATGATTACAACATCGAGGTGGCGTTCAAAAACGCCGCTGTGGTCAGCATCACCTACTCCCTCATGTCCCGCTGCGGGATGCAGCCGGAGGATCACTTTGAACACGAGGATTTTTTCAGCATCTTTGATTTCAACACCCCGCGCACGGTGGCAGCCCTCGGCACGGCGGTCAGCGAGATCAACGAACAGGTTTTGCGGCAGATCGAAGTTACCATACGAAATTATGAGCGCGAACACAGCGCGGAAAGGACGGCAGAGCATGGAGAACAACCTGACTTACACGATGAACGGAGATTACATGATTCCCGACCTGAAGATCGAAGTGCCGGAGCAGCCCCTCGGCAAGTACGGGCGGATGCGCCAGAAGTACCTGAAGGAGCATCGGCCCATCCTCTGGAACCAGATGATTCTGGAGGAAACCCTGTTCCCGCACCTGCTGGAGATCGAGCAGGCGGCGCAGAGCCGTCTGGAGCAGATGATGCCGAAGCTGGCGTCGGAGGCCGGAGCGACGGAGAGCCTGAAAGCCCGCGACCCGATGAAATGGGTGGGCCTGATGAACACCTGCAAGGCGCAGGCGGAGGAAGTGATTCTCGCGGAGCTGATCTACGCATAACAGAACACCCCGCACGGGGCGGTCAGCTATCCTTTTTCCCCACCGAAGCGGAACAGATTACAGCCATAGAAGAAGCGGAGAGCGTTGCGCAGACGCCCTTCGCTTTTTCCGTTTCTCAGGCGCAGCTTGACCATGTGCTGCGGCTGGGCGGCAATTCGGACAACACCCGCATGGTCATTGCCGCCGCGTTCCAGAAGCAGAAGTCTGTGGAGGACATTGCCGCGCTGCTGCAAAGCACCTTTCACGGCGGCAACGGCTTTAAGACGCCGGAGGGCGAGCTTTCCGCGTGGTACGCCGTAGACGGCATCCACATCGCCCCCGGCAGGAGCGCGGAGTATGTGCGCAGCGCACAGGTAATCGCATGGCAGGACGCCGCCGCGCGCATTTCTGAGCTTATGGACAGCGGCGCGTATGCCTCCAACGTGGAGCTTGCCGAGGCAGGGCAGCATGAGCGGATGCAGCTTGCACAAGCCCTCTGGTATCTGAAACACGACCTCAGCGACGAGGCGCGGGAACAGGGCTATCTCTCCTGCATGGATACGCTGCGGGGCGGCGGATTCCCTGATGAAACGGCGCGGCTGGCGGAGCAACTGACAAACACAGATTTACGTGAAACGCTCTCCGGCGAGTTCGCGCAGTTTTATGCCGCACATGAGCAGGACAGAAGCCTGCTGCGATTCCATTACCACAAGCTGGAGAACATCTGGCAGAGCCTGCGGGACCTGTCCTTGCCCCGCAGGGAGTATTCCTCCGAAATAACCGCAGTGCCGGAGCTGGCACGCTTCATCACGGAGGACGAGATCGACCACGCGCTGGATCGCGGCAGCGGTGTCGAGGGCGGCAAGGGCAGGATCTACGAATACTTCACCGCCGACCATACCGGCAAGGAAAAGGCAGCTTTCCTCAAAGATGAGTACGGCATAGGCGGGCGCTCCCATGCCGTTTCCGGTGCATCCCACAGCGGCGAGAATCACGACAGCCGCGGAATTACGCTGAAAAAGGCAGACTGCGCCAATGTGGAGCTGAGCTGGACGAAGGTGGTCACAAGGATCGACGCCCTCATTCAGAAGGACCGTTTCCTCTCTCCAAGGGAAAAGGAGCGTTACGCCCAGCTTCAGCGGGAAAAGGAAGCGGAGCGTGAACTGCCAACACAGGCACAGATTGACTACAATTCCATCAAGGAAGCCCACCCGGACGACATCGTGCTGTTTCAGGTGGGCGATTTCTTTGAGATTTACGGCGAGGACGCAAAACAGGCGGCGGAGCTGCTTGATCTCAACCTTACCACAAGGGCGATACCCGGCGCTGGGCGTGTGGAAATGTGCGGCGTTCCGTCGCACAATTTAGAGATGTATGTAGAGAAATTGCGCGATAAGTATGATGTGACGATTGCCGAAGCGCCAGACTTTAGAGGTGAGCGCCACATTTACACGCTGCGCTCTATCGACCATGAAGCAGAAGCCGCCATCAATGCTTATGAAGCAGAGTTCGGCGCGGACGGCACGAGGGTGTTCCGCGACCCCGCCGCAGAGCAAGTTCAGCCCACGGTGCAGGAACGTTTGGAGCATTACAGGCCGGTGGTGATGGCAGCGGTTTCGGAGGATACGGCCTATCGCAACGCCTGCGG